>Ga0180429_10000107_pt1 | contig 78436 bp, 75 predicted proteins | sample SS_ome_FD_132428 | JGI IMG/M metagenome (GOLD analysis project Ga0180429, IMG submission 132428) | Hypersaline lake sediment archaeal communities from the Salton Sea, California, USA - SS_1_S_1 metaG | ecosystem: Environmental > Aquatic > Non-marine Saline and Alkaline > Hypersaline > Sediment ... | reverse complement strand
TCATCTGCGGTGTCCCTCCGGACACCGGGGTCATCTGCGGTGTCCCTCCGGACACCGGGGTCATCGTTGATCCGGCGCCGACTGCCCGACGGACGCACGAACCCACCATTGTGCAGTATCGCCACGGCAATTGCGGCAACCGCCGTGATCACCATCAACCACTGAACCAACTCGGTCCACTGGGTCGCCGGTGTTTCGGCGGTCCGCAGCCGCACCTGCTCATCAAGGTAGGCCGGGCTGAAGAAGGCGGTTCGACCCATCTCCTGGCCGTCGGGGGCGATAGCCGCGCTGATGCCGGTGGTGCCGGCGACGATCACATAACGGCCGTGTTCGACCGCCCGCAGCGTGGCGAACGCCAACTGCTGCTCACTCATGGACTCGTCGAAGGTCGCGTTATTGGTGGGCACCGTCAGCACCTGGGCGCCATTTCGAACCGATTCGCGCAGTGCACGGTCGAAAATGACCTCCCAGCAGGTTGCCACTCCGACAGGTACACCGGCGGGGTAGACAACCCCGGTACCGCTGCCGGGAACAAAGTGACCGGCTCGCTCGGCGTAGGAGGACAGTCGGGTGAAGAACGCGCGCCAGGGCAGGTATTCCCCGAACGGCTGGACTATCTGCTTATCGTGGCGCTCGCCCGGACCGGTGGCGGGGTCCCATACGATCACGGTGTTGGAGGCCGCCGGATTTTCCACCGTCGATTCCGGACGGGCGACGACCGCGCCGACCAGGATCGGAACCCCGATGGCCCGCGCAGCAACGTCGATCTGCTGGGCGGCGTCGAGATTTCTCAGCGGGTCGATATCCGAGGAATTCTCCGGCCAGATCACGAAAGCCGGCTGAGGAGCTTCACCGGCCCGCACGTCCTCGGCGAGTTGGAGGGTCTGCCGGACATGGTTGTCCAGGACGGCGCGGCGCTGGGCATTGAAGTCCAGCCCCAGCCGCGGGACATTGCCCTGGACCGCGGCGATCGTGACCGTTGGTTCGTCTCCCACCGCTGTGGCCGCGCGGCGTACACCCGGTGCGGCGAGGGCGGTGGCCAGCAGCACAACGCAGATACCTGCGCCGGCTGACACCAGGATGCCCGGCCCGTGATGCCGGTAGCCGCGGCTCCCGACCCGAAGGCCGATCTCCATGATGAGCGCGCACAGTGAGGTTCCGAGCAGCGCGACCGCGAATGACACCAGCGGGGCCCCCGCCAGCTGGGCGAGTGGCAGGAAAGGGCCGTTCGTCTGACCGAAGGCCGCCACACCCCAGGGGAATCCGCCGAACGGGATACTGGACTTGAGCCACTCCTGCATCGACCAGAGGAATGCCAGCCACAGTGGCCAAGCGGGCAGCCGGGCCACCAGAACCGCGAACATGCCGAACACCGCGGGGAAGAGCGCCTGTAGTGCCGAGAGCGCCAACCACGGCGGGACGCCGACAAGACCGCTGACCCATGGCAGCAGCGGCAGATAGAAGGCCAGCCCGAACAGGAACCCGTAACCGAGGCCGCCGGCCGGTGTGGTCATCGGGTGCACCAGCACGCTGGTCACAAGCGCCAGCGCCGGTACCGCCGCCCACCACCAGCCGATCGGGGGGAAGCTCGCGCACAACAGCAGACCTGCCAGCACGCTGACGGAAAGCCGAACCACACGTGCGAACACCGCATCGGCCAGCTGAACCCGGACGGGGCGCTCACCCATGAAGAACGACACCCCGATGCACGGTCTGCCGACAAACCGGCAGCGGGTCGCCCGCATCCAGTCGCGGCAGCGCCGGCACCCGCGACCGGGGATCGGTTGACCAGCGCTGCACCGCATCGATTGGAGCGGTCACGTCGAGGTGGGCGGTCTCCCATATCGCGTAGGACGCGGGGGCGCCCGGAACCAGGGTGCCGGTGATGCCATCTCGCGCCCCCCCGGCTCGCCAGGCCCCGCGGGTGGCCGCGACGAACGCCGCCCGGGCGGAGATCGCGCTTCCCGGGGTCTGGTGATGGCTCGCCGCCCGAATCCAGGCCCACGGATTCATAGTGGTCACCGGAGAATCCGAACCGAAAGCCAAGGGCACGCCTGCCGATGCTAACAGCGCCAGCGGGTTGAGCGCGGCGGACCGTCCCGGCCCCAGGCGGCGCGCGTACATACCGTGCGGCCCACCCCACAGCGCATCGAAGCTCGGCTGCATGCTGGCGGTTATCCCCCAGTTTCCGAGCGCGGACGCCTGCGCGGCCGACACCATCTCCAGATGCTCCAACCGGTGCCCGCAGCGGGCCACCGCGGGCGGGCCGAATCGTTCTACGGTGCGCTCCAACGCCTCCACAACGACGGTCACGGCGGCGTCACCGATGATGTGGAAACCCGCGGTGATCCCGGCCGCGGTGCAGGCCATCAGATGTTCTCCAACGGTTTCGGGGCTAAGGCTGCCGTTGCCGCTGCACTCAGGAGCATCGGCGTACGGCTCGGACAGCCACGCAGTGCGGGAGCCAAGTGCGCCGTCGACAAAGAGGTCGCCGGCCAGCCCACGGGCTCCGGTGTTGTCGACCAGCGCGCGCGCCTGGGCCGCGGAAGAAACCGCCTCACCCCAGTATCCGACGATATCCACACCGTGGCTGATAGCGCGTAATTCCGACCAGTCTTCAGCGCCGCCGATATCCGGTCCGGCGCACTCGTGCACAGCGACGATGCCGTTAGCCGCGGCATGGTCCAGGGCGGCGCGGCGCGCCTCATCGCGCTGCTTCGTAGTGAGCAGTCGGCGAGCCTCGGTCCGAACCAGGTGGTGGGCCGTCGAGGTCACCGGCCGCTCCGGAGCCCACCCCGCGGCGGCCGCCAGACCGGGGACCAGTTGGCGCAGGGCCGTTGAGGCTGCCGCGGAGTGGGCGTCAATCCGCGACAGGTAGGCCGGCAGGTGGCCGACGACCGTATCGACATCGGCGGTGCTCAGCGGCCGATCCCAGCCCGTATCGTCCCAGCCGTGACCCCAGACCGGCCGTCCCGGGTGCGCGGAGACATGCTGGGCGACGAGCCGAAGGCACTGGTCACGGTCGGTGGCCGGGCTCAGGTCCAACCCGGTAACTCGCAGGCCGGTGGCCGTCACATGCACATGGCTGTCGACGAAAGCTGGCGCGACCAAGGCCCCGGCGAGGTCGATGTGCTCGGCTGCAGGGAATTGCTCGCGACCGACGGCGTCGCTGCCCAGCCAGGCGACCACACCATCGCGGATCGCTATGGCAGTGGCATCGGGGTGGGACGGGCTGTACACCCTCCCGCCGAGCAGCAATGTGGTCACGGGTGACAGTGTGCCCGTGGGTGCGACAGTTTCAGCGTCGGGCGGGCAGTTCATCAACGACTTCGCCGATGACCTCACCGTCGATATAGTCCCCCCGGCCGACCCGGGCACCGGTTTCCGGTGCGGGGTTCACGGTGAAGTCGAGGTTCAGTGAACCCATCCGGCGAACGATTCCCCGGGTCAGCACAGTCGCGGCCAGGGGTCGCATCGCTCCGCGAGTCGGCGGCGCCAGTAGCAGGACCCCGGCCGCAGTCGTCACCACGCCGGGAACCAGGATCAGGAAAGATCCCAGGCCGATCAGCATCCCATCGGTCACTGCTACCTGCGGGGTGACTCCGGCACCCCGCACGGTGACCAGTTGCCGCTTGACCGCGGAAGCGGCAAGCAGCACTCCGGCCGCGAAGGTCGCAGCGAGCACCACCAGCGTCCAACTCAGGCCGAGTGCCCAGATCAACAGGATCAACGCGGCGAGCTCGACTAACGCATACAGGGCCACGTAGCGGGCCGGGGAGCGCAGAACCAGTTGTTTCGCCATGTCTGGAAAACGTCGTGCGGACCAGCTCTTGTTCCGGTTCTCTGGTCACGGATTGGCTACCCCCCAAAGAAGCCTCCCCCGCCCGGCCATGTCTGCCTCGGTCAGGTCGAAATCGTCAATCGAAGGTGCCTGCACCGGGGCGCCGCTGGTGACTTCCGCAACGGCGAGCGGGGGGACCATCGAGTGGCTTCCGTTGCTGTCGACGACATTCGCCCCCACCGGCCTCAGGCCGGACGGATTTCCAAGCCCACGGTGCGTTTGTCGCCGCCGCGCAGCTTGGAAAAAAAGGTGAAGACCCGACCGACGATCCCGTACCGCTGGTTAATGGCCCGGTAGACGCTCTCAGTCTGCGAATCATCGAGCACCGTGGCGACAGCCTCCACCGGTTCGCCGGTAACCTTTCCGCGCATATCGCAGGGCGCGAGTGTTACCCGCGGGGTATTGCGGATCCGCTTGACCTTCCAGGCGTTCTTTTCGGTGATCACCACCGCGCGGTCGCCGTCCCGGGCGATCCAGACCGGCACCGGCTTGGGCCGTCCGTCTTTGGTGAAGGTGGTCAATGACACGTAGCGGGCTTTGGACACATCGTCGAAAGTGGCAGCCATGCCGTCCAATCTAGCGGCCCTCCAGTTCACCCTCGGATTCCAGCAGCACCTGGCGCAGTCCGGCCAGGGTCCGCGGATCCGGCTGCTCCCACATTCCACGGCCCGCCGCCTCCAGGAGGCGCTCTGACATGCCGTGCAGGGCCCATGGATTGGACTCAGACAAGAACTTGCGGTTCTCCTGGTCCAGGACGTACTGCTCGGTGATCCGCTCGTACATCCAGTCGGCCATCACCCCCGCGGTGGCGTCATAACCGAACAAGTAGTCCACGGTCGCGGCCATTTCGAAAGCACCTTTGTAACCGTGCCTCCGCATCGCCGCCATCCACCGCGGGTTCACCACGCGGGCCCGGAAGACCCGGGCGGTCTCCTCCGACAGGGTCCGGGTGCGAACTTCATCGAAACGGGTGTTGTCACCGACGTACGCGGTCGGCGCCTGACCGGTGAGCGCTCGAACGGTGGCGATCATGCCGCCGTGATACTGAAAATAGTCATCGGAGTCGGCGATATCGTGTTCCCGGGAGTCGATATTCTTCGCCGCGACGACGATCCGGCGGTACTGCACCGACATGTCCTCACGTGCCGGGCGGCCATCCAGGCCCCGGCCGTAGGCAAAGCCACCCCAGGCCGTGTAGACCTCGGCGAGGTCGGCGTCATCGCGCCAATTGCGGCTGTCGATCAACTGCAGCAGGCCGGCACCGTAGGTACCGGGTTTGGAGCCGAAGATACGTGTGGTTGATCGACGTTCGTCACCGTGCTCACGCAGGTCGGCCTGCGCGTGGGCGCGCACGTAGTTCTGCTCGTCCGATTCGGCGAGCCCGGCCACCAGCCGCACGGCATCGTCGAGCATCGTCACCACATGGGGGAAGGCGTCCCGGAAGAACCCGGAGATCCGGACGATGACATCGATGCGGGGGCGGCCCAATTCGGCCGGCCGGATCGCCTCGAGGTCGACCACCCGCCGGGAGGCGTCATCCCAGATCGGCCGCACGCCGAGCAGGGCCAGAACCTCGGCGATATCGTCGCCGGAGTTGCGCATCGCCGAGGTGCCCCACACCGAAAGACCCACCGACCGCGGCCATTCGCCATGATCGGCGCGGTATCGATCGAGCAGTGAATCAGCCATCGACATTCCGGTTTCCCAGGCCAACTTGGATGGCATCGCCTTCGGATCCACCGAGTAGAAGTTGCGTCCGGTCGGCAGCACGTTGACCAGGCCGCGCAGCGGGGATCCGGACGGGCCCGCAGCGATATAACGCCCGTCCAGGGCTCTCAGCACCTCCGCGATCTCGGTAGCCGTCCCGGCTAGCCGGGGCACGACCTCGCGGGCCGCGAAGCGCAGAATCCGTGCGATATCGGTGTCGGTGGTCAGCGCCTCGGCACGGTCGGCATCCCAGCCCGTGTCCTGCAGTGCGCCCAGCAAGGCGCGGGCCCGCTCCTCGGCGTCATCAACGGCTGCGCGAGCATCGGAGCCGTCCTCGGCAAGTCCCAGGGCCTGACGCAGGCCGGGCATGCTCTGCTCGCCGCCGAAAAGCTGCCGCGCCCGCAGGATGGCGAGCACCATATCCAGTTCTGCCTCACCGGCCGGCGCCGCGCCGAGGATGTGCAGGCCGTCCCGAATCTGGACGTCTTTGATCTCGCAGAGCCAGCCGTCGACATGCAGCAACATATCGTCGAAAGAGTCATCAGCGGGACGTTCGGCCAGCCCGAGGTCATGGTCCATCTTGGCCGCGCTCATCAACGTCCAGATCTGCTGGCGTATCGCAGGCAGTTTTGCGGGGTCGAGGGCGGCGATATTCGCGTGTTCGTCCAACATCTGCTCGAGTCGGGCGGTGTCGCCGTAGCTCTCGGCGCGGGCCATCGGCGGGATCAAGTGGTCGACGATGGTGGCATGCGCCCGACGCTTGGCCTGGGTGCCCTCCCCCGGATCGTTGACCAGAAACGGGTAGATCAGCGGCAGGTCACCCAGTGCGGCATCGGGCCCGCAGTTCGCTGACATTCCGACGTTCTTACCGGGCAGCCATTCCAGGTTGCCGTGCTTGCCGATATGCACCACGGCGTGGGCGCCGAACTCGTACCGCAACCAGAAATAAGTGCCCAGGTAATGATGGCTGGGCGGTAGGTCAGGATCGTGATAGATGGCGATCGGATTCTCACCGAATCCGCGGGGCGGCTGCACCAGGATCACGATGTTCCCGGCTTGGATTGCCGCGACCACGATTTCGCCCTGGGGATCGTGACTTCGGTCGACGAACAACTCCCCGGGCGGTTCACCCCAGTGCCGCACCATGGCCTCACGCAGGTCCCCGGGCAGAGTCGCGAACCACTCGCAGTAGCGCGCCGCCGAAATCCTGATCGCCCGGTCGGCCAACTGATCTTCAGTGAGCCAGTCCGGGTCCAGGCCACCTCGCTGGACCAGGGCGTGCATCAGCGCGTCACCGTCACCGCTGGCCAGGCCGGGCACGTCCCCGACTCGGTAGCCGTTGTCCTGCAACGCTTTCAGCAACGCGATCGTACTCGAAGGAGTGTCCAGTCCGACTGCGTTGCCGATCCGCGAGTACTTGGTCGGATAGGCCGAGAACATCACTGCGATGCGTTTCTCCGGTGCGCTGACCCGGCGTAGGGTCGCATAGTTGACCGCGAGCCCCGCGACCCGGTCGCACCGCTCCGGGTCTGGCACGTAGGAGATCAGCCCCTCATCATCGATCTCCTTGAACGAGAACGGAACCGTAATGATGCGTCCGTCGAACTCCGGTACCGCGACCTGGGTGGCGACATCCCGGGGGCTCAGGCCATTGTCATTGCCGACCCACTGTGCGCGCGGACTTGTCAGGCACAATCCCTGCAGAATCGGGATATCGAGGGCCGCTAAGTGTTTGACATTCCAGCTGTCGTCGTCCCCGCCCGCGGTGACCGCCGCCGGCTGCACACCACCAGCGGCGAGCACGGTCACCACCATGGCGTCAACGCCGCCGAGGAGTCGCAGCAGTTCCGGCTCCGGGGTGCGCAGTGAGGTGCAATACACCGGGACCGGGTGACCGCCGGCGCGCTCGATCGCACAACACAAGGCCTCAACATAGGCGGTGTTGCCGGCCAGTTGCTGGGCGCGGTAAAACAGCACGGCGATATCAGGTGCCTCAACGCCAACTGCCGACCGGGCGGCAGGCATCCCCGCGAAACAGGCCGCACCACCGGGACATCCCGGACAGCCCGACACCGTGGGGCAGACCCGCTCGAGCACACCCCAGGGCGGCGTTGCCGACGGCGGACTGAATCCGAAGCCGGTCATCAACACTGTGTCGGCGAGAAAGCCGTACAGGTGCCTCAGGTTCGCAACCCCGCCCTCGGCGAGATAGATATGTGTCTGCACGGCGATTCCGGCCGGAACGGTGGATCGGGTCATCAGATCGGCGTCGGGAGCCTGTTCCCCGCTGACGACCACTGTTGGAAGCCCACTGGCGATGACGGTGTCGATGGTGTTCTGCAGGGCCCGGTAGCCGCCGAGGACCCGGACCACCACCAGGTCGGCGCCGTCGAGCAGGGTGTCGAGTTGACCGGTGGCCAAGCGCGTCGGGTTTGCCCAGCGGTAGCCGGCCGCGCTGGACCGCGCGGTGATCAGATCAGTGTCGGAGGTCGACAGCAGCAGCACGGTAGGTGAGGGCACGTGCTATTCGTACCCTAGGCCGGGGGTTCGCGGTCGGCTGCGGGGTCCGGGCGGCGGTCGGACACCGGATCGGAGGCCGTCCGACGCAGCAGCGGAGCGCCGACCGCGACCAGAATGGCGACCATGACCGCTGGTGCGAGCAGTGGTGCCCAGGTGATTGGCAGCGGTGCGACGGTGGCGATCAGACCGACCAGGGTGAAGCCGATCAGGGCGGCGGCCGCCGGGACGGTGATCGCCACCCCGCCCCGGTCCGCGGCGTGCCGGGTGAGGAGATAAGCCGCGGCCGCCAGACCGGAACCGGCGGCGAACAACGGTGTCGTTTCAACCAGGCTCAGCGCCGCGACCGTCAGCAGCACAGCGACGGTCGCCGCCAATCGGAAGAACACGGCAACCAACACGGCCAGGGTCGCCGGTGCGACCGCGGCGAATCCCGTCCGGCCCGCGGGCCAGGCCGCGGCCACCACCATCAGCGCCGCAAATACCGCAGAGAACAACTGCGCGGCCGGCCTCATCGGCGGCGCCGCCGCCCGCCGCGGCGCCCGCTGTCGGGCAGCAACCTCATCGCGTGGTCCAGTGGGATCTCGGCCGGCCATTCGATCACCTCGACACCCATCACCCGCATGTCCCGGCGCATTGCAGACCGCTCCAGCGCCCACATCCGCTGTAGCAGAGGGTCGGCGCCGGCACCGAGCGGATAACCCCCAAGGACATCCACAGCGACCACGATGTGACCTCGTCGACGCAGGTCGATCAGCGCCAGCCCGAACGCGGTGCTCAACAGTGTTGAGAATGCCACCACCACGGCACCGGGCGGCACAGCGGCCTGCGGGGCAAGTGTTCCCGGTACTTCCCGTCCGCTGATTCCCAGGACCGCGTCGAGTACCCGGTAGAACTGACGCTGGCCGATATCGGCGCCCAGCCAGCGCGGGCGACCGCCTCCCAGCGCGACCACCCCGGCGCGATCTCCGTTTCGCAGCGCCGACTGCACCACCTGAACAGCACCCTCCACCGCCCGCGCGGTATCGGTCGTCGCGGGGCCGGCCGGCTGTGCGCTGGAGTCCAGCAGTACCACCACGTCGACGGAGCGGTCCGTCAGCCGTTCCGTGACATGCAGGCTGCCGCGCCGGGCGCTGACCGACCAGTTGACCGTCCTGAGCTGATCGCCGGGGACATAACGCCGGATGTCGGCATACTCCACCCCGGGGCCGGTGAGACGGCTCAGATGAATGCCGAGGCGTTCGGGCAGCTCGGTTCGGGGGGTCGCGGTGGACGGTGGCGCCGCCACGGGGAACACGTAGATATCGGCGATCTCCACGGTTGCTGTCGCGTTGCGCAGCCCGCCTGCCGCGACGACCTCGAGATGAGCACGCAGCGGATAGCGGCCCCATCTGTCAGCGCAGACCGCTACCGAGCGGATGGCTTCGGCGCCCTTTTCCGTGCCCTCTCCGTCTGTGCCCTCTCCTTCTGTGCCCTCTTCTTCCGCACGCGCCTCATCGGTGCTCTGGATTCGCATACCGGGCAGCGCAGAGATCGTCAGGGTGACCTGGGCTCCATCCGGGTCGGGTGACAGTTCCGCGACGGTCTGGACCCACTCCCCCTCGAAGCAGCGTTGGGTACCCGGAGTGGCACGCACCCCGAGCGTCGCGGGGAGGCGTTGCCATCCCAGTGATGACAACACGCCTAGCATCGGGGCGGCGAAGGCGATCAGATACCAGCGGCCAGGCAGCATCGCCATGGCCAGGGCCGCTGCCGCGCCGATGAAGAGCGACTGAGCCAGAGCTGATGTGCGCCAGACCAAGGGTGCCTCGACCCGGTTCTCGGATTCGGCGCTGCCGACGTCCACCCGTTACATCTCTTCGGGCGCCTGCAGGTGCGGTGTTGTCCGGTCCGGTGCTCGCGGCACCGGTACGCGGCGCAACAGCTGCTCCACCACATCGGTGCCGTGCAGGCTGCGCACCCACATCTCCGGGCGCAGCGTTATCCGATGTCCCAGCGCGGGAACGGCGAGGGCTTTGACATCCTCGGGTAGGACGAAGTCCCGACCGCTGAGTAGGGCGCGAGCCCGGGCGAGCTGGACCAGATCGAGTTCCGCGCGCGGGCTGGCGCCGACAAGCAGTTGCGGATGACTGCGGGTGGCCGCAGCCAGCGAGACCACATACCGGAGAACGTCCTCGTGCACGGAAACCGCCTCGACCGATTCCCGCATCGCCACCAGTTGGTCGGCGTCCACCACCTCCCCGATCTCGATCTCCGCTGATCCCCGCTGTAGCCGGCGCCGCAGCATTGCGGCCTCGTCGCGCTCCGAGAGGTACTCCAGCGTCACTTTCACCGCGAACCGGTCGAGCTGGGCCTCGGGTAACGGGTAGGTGCCCTCGAATTCGATCGGGTTGTCGGTGGCGATGACGACGAACGGCGATGGCAACCGATGAGTTTCGCCGTCGATGCTGACCTGATGTTCGGCCATCGCCTCCAGCAGCGCCGCCTGCGTCTTGGGCGGGGTCCGGTTGATCTCGTCGGCCATCAGCAGGTTGGTGAAGATCGGGCCCCGACGGAACTCGAAATGACTCGACCGCATGTCATAGATGGTCGATCCCAACAGGTCGGCGGGCAGCAGGTCAGGGGTGAACTGGACGCGGGTGAAACGCAGGCCGAGGGCCGCGGCCATCGATCGTGCGATCAGGGTCTTGCCCGTTCCGGGAAGGTCCTCGATCAGCACATGTCCATCGGCGAGCACCGAGGTCAGGATCAGCAACAGGGCGCTGCGCTTACCGACCACCGCCCTCTCGACCTCGTTGAGAACGGCTTCGCATAACGCGGTGGTGGCCATTTTACCGGTCCCCGAATCCGCGGCCGAACCGGCCGGAGTGCTCATATCTCTTCCAGTCGCCGCAGGATGTCGTCGAGGACCGCTCGGCCGGGCCCGGGTTCGGCGCGGCCGCCCCGCGAGGCATTGTTCGGGTCAACCCACGGCCAGAGCGCGTCACCGAACACCATTCTGCCGGTGGTGGACAACAGCGCCGGGTCCTTGATGCGGGTTGCCACCATGAATTCCCGGGCCAGTCGGGGGCGCAGGTACCGGTCCCAACTCGCGCGGCTGGAATCGGCCCACCCGATCATCGCCTCGGTCCTGGACTGCCACCCCAGCAGGGACTCCAGCGCGTCGTCAGGGGTCGCTTCGGCGCGGTCCTCTGGCCGGACCCCGACGAAGCTGTCGCGCAGCACGATCGCGAACACTGCTACCGCGGCCGCCGATACCGGCAGCGCCCAACTCCGGTCGATGAGGAACACCGTCACCTCGATCAGGAGGACCAGCAGCAGACCGCCCACCACCACGACCCGCGTTGTCGTGGTCGTCATGGCCGCACCTGTCCCAGCTCGTCAAGAACTGACCGCAGCGCCCGTTCGGCCACCACGCGGTGATCCTCGGTCATCACGTGCCTGCTGAACCGGGCTTCGGCGAAAACCTCCACCAGGGAGGTCGCGCTGCCGGCTCGAACCGCGCGGTTCTCGATTGCCCGCGCCAGCACTTCCGAAGGAGTGTCGGACTCCAGTGGGGCCGCGCCGGGGGAACTCGCCAGGGCCTGCTCCATAGCCGCGTAGCAGGCGATGATGGCAACTCGGGGCCCGCGGCTGAGATCGCCGACCTCGGCAAGTCCGCGCTCTGCGGCGACTGCGAGTGGTTCGGGTCCGGGCACCGGCCGGGACAGGCCGGGGGCCGGCGAAAGCGGCCCGGCGGGCCGGCTCACACGCCACCGCCGGACAGCGGTGGCGACGGTGCCGACGAGGGTCATGAGCACCAGAGCGACAGTCGTCACTTCGAGATACCTCAGCACCCGGCCATCGGGTTCCCGCTGCGGCGGCTGGGTCGGGGCGGCCGGTGCCGCGCCCCCGTCGCTCTGCGCAGGTGTCGGCCCCGTGGGGGAATCCTGGCCCAGTTCAGTCGTTTCGACGCTCAGCAGACTCGCCACCATCAGCGTGATCAGCCATCCGACGGCCACAACCACCGCGAGGAGCAGCAGCCGCCGACTGAGTCGCGCCCGTGCACCCGAGACACCGCGCGGCAGCTCCCGATGTTCGGTCCGGCTGTCCAGAACCGGTCTGCGAAACGACATCACCACGGCGACGGCCATGATGAGCAGTGATGCCGCCAGAAGCGTGACGACCCCGGCGATCGATGCGCTGCCGTCCTGAGAGTGATCCCGCGGAACCGTCTGGACATCGGGTACCCGGCCGCCCAGCACCACCGAGACAAGGATGAGTAGGCCGAGCAGGACCGCCACCCGTCCCACGGGCCTGGATTCACCGGACAAGCGTGCCGTCGTCGCGCCACCCCCTCGTCATGGTGCCTAATTCCCGTACTCCATCGTGGCACGGCGCAGCCCGTACCGTGGGAGCGTGACCAGGACCCGCGACGAGGACGTCTGTCCCGGCGCCCTGCAGATGCACCAGGCCGCCGACGGCGTGCTGGCCCGGGTCCGACTGCCGGGCGGGATGATCTCCGCGGCTCAGTTGGAGGCCCTCGCCGCCGCCGCAACCCGGTTCGCAGCCGGCACCCTGGAGCTGACCGCTCGCGGCAACCTGCAGCTGCGGGGTATCACCGATGCCGCCGCGGTGGCCGATACCGTCGCCGCGGCCGGACTGCTGCCATCAGCAACCCACGAGCGGGTGCGCAATATCGTCGCCTCCCCGCTGTCCGGCCGGGTGGGTGGTCTCGCCGACATCCGGGCCTGGGTGGACGAACTGGACGGCGCGATTCAGGACGACCCGGTCCTGGCCGGACTGCCGGGCAGGTTTCTGTTCGGTATCGACGATGGCACCGCCGATACCTCCGGGCTGGCGGCCGATGTCGGGTTGCACGTTCTCGCCGACGGTGTGGCGCTGCTCCTGGCGGGCCATGATACCGGCATCAGGTTGCCCGGGCATGAAGCCGTCTCGGGCCTGCTGACGATCGCCCGCCGGTTCGTGGAGCTGCGCGGAACGGCATGGCGGGTAAGCGAATTGGACGATCCCGATGTTCTGCTGACCGGGTATCGGTCCTCGGCCCCGGCCGGTGGTGAATTCATGTTGGCCCGTCCGCCCGTCGGATGGATCGAACAGGCCGACGGGGCGGTGGCGATCGGCGCGGCGGTACCGCTCGGCGTGCTCACCGCCCGGCAGGCGCAATTCGTCGCGGCCATCGGAGCACCGGTGGTCATAACGCCCCGGCGGTCCCTGTTGGTGTGTGATCTGACGGAGACAGTCGCCGATACCGCATTGCGAGTGCTCGCCCCGATGGGCCTGGTATTCGACCAGGCCTCGCGGTGGCTCGACATCACCTCATGCGTCGGCATTCCCGGGTGCGAACGGTCCCGCGCCGATGTGCGGGCCGAGGCAACGCGGTCAGCTGAGTCCGGAGCGGTCACCGGGCGCGTGCATTACGCCGGCTGCGAACGCGCCTGTGGAAGTCCGGCGGCCGGCACGGTTCTGGTGGCCTCCGGAGACGGCTACACCCCACTGGACCGGCCGACCGTAGGCTGATCACCGTGCTCGACTACAACCGCGATGCCGCCGAGATCTACCGGCAGTCTTTCGCGACGATCCGGGCCGAATCGGACCTGAGCCCGTTCCCCGATGACGTCGCCAGGGTGGTGGTTCGGCTCATCCACACCTGCGGGCAGGTTGATCTGACCGAGCACATCGCGTTCACCCCCGCGGTGGTGACCGCCACCCATGCGGCGCTGGCGCGCGGCGCTGCAATCCTGTGCGATTCCTCGATGGTCGCCGCCGGGATCACCGCAGCGCGGCTTCCCGCCGATAACCAAGTGGTGTCCCTGGTGGCCGACCCGGGTGCCGCCGACCTGGCACGGCGCCGGGCCACCACCAGGTCGGCCGCGGGGGTTGAGCTGTGGGCCGACCGGCTGGCAGGTTCGGTCTTGGCCATCGGTAACGCCCCGACCGCGTTGTTCCGGTTGCTGGAACTTCTCGACGACGGTGTGCCCGCGCCGGTTTCGGTGCTCGGCGGCCCGGTTGGTTTCGTTGGGTCGGCACAATCGAAGACCGCGCTCGTCGAGAACCCGCGCGGTATGGAGTATCTGATCGTGCGGGGCCGGCGGGGGGGAAGCGCCATGGCGGCCGCCGCCGTCAACGCGATTGCGAGTGCACGCGAATGAGGCTTGCCGAATGAGCGGCACGCTCTACGGAGTCGGGCTGGGCCCCGGCGACCCGGAGTTGGTGACCGTCAAAGCAGCGCGCATCATTGCCGCGGCTGACGTGGTGGCGTATCACAGCGCGCGACACGGCCGCAGCATCGCCCGCGGGATCGCCGAGCCCTACCTGCGTCCGGGGCAGATAGAAGAGCATCTGGTTTACCCGGTGACCACTGAGTCCACCGAACACCCCGACGGCTACGCCGGTGCGATGCACGACTTCTACGCATCGGCTGCAGACCGGATCGCCGGTCATCTGGCAGCCGGCCGTGATGTCGCTCTGCTCGCCGAGGGTGATCCGCTCTTCTACAGCTCCTATATGCACATGCACACCCGGCTCACCCGCCGGTTCGACGCGGTGATCGTACCCGGGGTGACATCGGTGAGCGCCGCGTCGGCGGCCACCGGGACGCCGTTGGTGACCGGAGACGAAGTGTTGTCGATACTGCCCGGAACCCTCCCGGTCGCCGAACTCTCCCGCCGGCTGGCCGATACCGACGCCGCGGTGATCATGAAGCTAGGTCGAACATATTCCCAAGTGCAACAGGCGCTTTCACATTCAGGTCGGCTCGAGGAGGCACTCTATGTCGAGCGGGCTAGTACCGACGGGCAGCGCGTGCTCCCTGCTGCCGAGGTGGACCGGGCCGATGTCCCGTATTTCTCCCTGGCGATCCTGCCCGGCGGCGGTCACCCGGTGCGTCGGCCGGACCGGGTCGGCACCATCGTGGTGGTCGGTCTCGGGCCCGGCGATCCCCGATGGATGACACCTCAGAGCCGGCTGGAATTGGCCGTGGCCACCGATCTGATCGGATACGGCCCGTATCTGGACCGGTTGCCGAAAAGCACCGGGCAACGCCGCCACCCCAGTGCTAACACCGACGAACCCGCGCGAGCCCGGCTGGCCTGTGAACTGGCCGAGCAGGGCCGCGCGGTGGCGGTGGTGTCCTCAGGTGATCCGGGGATCTTCGCGATGGCGACCGCGGTACTTGAGGAGGCCAAGCAGTGGCCGGGAGTCGATGTGCGGGTGGTCCCGGCGATGACGGCGGCCCAGGCGGTGGCCAGCCGGGTGGGTGCGCCACTGGGGCACGACTATGCGGTGCTATCGCTTTCGGACCGGCTCAAGCCATGGGGTGTGATCGCCGCCCGGCTGTCGGCGGCGGCCGCCGCAGATCTGGTGCTGGCCATCTACAACCCTGCCTCGAAGACCCGCACCTGGCAGGTCGCGGCGATGCGTGATCTGCTGCTCGAACAACGCGACGCCGGCACCCCGGTGGTGATAGGTCGCGATGTGTCAGGGCCGGCCGAGTCGGTACGGGTGGTCCGGCTGGCCGATCTGGACCCGGCCGATGTGGACATGCGCTGTCTGCTCATCGTGGGGTCATCACAGACTCAGTGGTACTCCTCGCCGGCTGGTGACACCGTTTTCACGCCACGACGCTATCCGGGCTGATCCAGCGCCCAGGACGCTGCGTCGGACACCGAGTGCACGATGGTCAGCCCAGATGGTGGCGCGGGCGGCTCGATCATCACCACGTCGATACCGAGACTGTGCGCGGCGTCGAGCTTGGCCCGGGTCATCTCTCCCCCGCTGTTCTTCGTCACCAGCGCCTCGATCCCATGCTCGGCGAGCAATGCTCGTTCGCCCTCGTACCGGTAGGGCCCGCGAGAGAGCAGAAGCTGGTGTTCGGCCGGCAAGACGGCTGGATCGGGCGGTGTCACCACCCGAATGAGGAACCAGGCCCGCGCGGCGGCGAAGGGTCTCAACCCGGAACGGCCGTTGGTAAGAAATACTCGCGGGTACCCCTTGGCGGCAACGGTTTCAGCAGCTGCGATATCGGACTTAACCTGCAGCGCGCCGTCGATCTCCCACGGTTGCCGGTGCAGCAGCAGATGCGGCACTCCCAGCTCCCGGCAGGCGCTGACACCGTTGACTGTGATGGTGGCGGCAAACGGATGGGTAGCGTCGATGACAGCGGTGATGCCGTTGTCGGTGAGCCAGTTCCGCAGCCCGGCAGCGCCGCCAAAACCGCCGATCCGCACCGGGCCGACCGGCAGCGCCGGATTGGGCACCCGGCCGGCGAGGGAGCTGACGATGTCGACGTACGGGTGTAACCGGGCGGCCAGCGCGCGGGCCTCGCCGGTACCACCCAACAGCAGGACCCGCATCAATGCGGGGTTCCGCGGGCGCGTCGGGCCGAATACAGGTAGCTGTCGGTGAAGCCCTCCGCGGTGAGCACATCTCCGAGCACGATGACCGCCGTGCGGGTCACCGCAGCCTCGTGCATTCGCTCGGCGATATCGGCCAGGGTGCCGCGCAACACCACCTGATCAGGCCAGCTGGCGAAGGCCACCACCGCGACCGGGGTGTCGGGGCGGTAGCCGCCGGTCAGCAACTCCGGGACGATCGCGTCGATGCGGTGGGCCGCCAAGTGGATCACCAGCGTGCCCCCCGATGCTGCGAGGGCGCCCAGATTCTCGCTCGCGGGCATTGCAGTGGACACAGTCGACACCCTGGTCAAGATGACAGTCTGGGAAATCCCGGGGACGGTCAACTCGCGGCCCAGGACGGCGGCCGCGGCGGCGAAAGCCGGCACACCGGGCACGATCTCGTAGTCGATGCCGAGCCTGTCGAGCCGGCGGCGCTGTTCGGCGACTGCACTGTAGAGCGACGGATCCCCGGAGTGCAGCCGCGCGACATCATCACCGTCGGCGTGTGCCCGCGCGAACTCGTCGATGATCTCCTCGAGCGTGAGCGGTCCGCTGTCGATGATGCGGGCATCCGGCGGGCAGAACTCCAGCAGTTCGGTGGTCATGATCGAACCCGCGTAAATGCAGACCCGGCATCGCTGTAGCAGTCGTTGACCGCGCACGGTGATCAGATCGGCCGCCCCCGGTCCCGCCCCGATGAAGTAGACCGTCACTGACACCCCATCACTTCGTCACCGTCCATTGGGTGATGGGCATGAGCGGACGCCAGCCGGTAAAACGGCCGAGCGGCTCGCCAAAATAATGCTGAAAACGGTGCAGTTCGCCGCCGCGGCGCGAATACCAGTCAACAAGCAGCGCCTCGGACTCCGCGGTCACCGCGTTGGCCACCAGTCGGCCACCGTCGCGCAGCCGGTCAAAGCAGGCTTCCAACATGCCGGTGTGGGTGAGTCCCCCGCCGACGAAGATGGCATCGGGCTGGTCGGCGTCGACAAACTCCTGCGGTGCCGCTCCGCGGATGTCGATGTCAGCTCCGAATGCCCGCGCGTTGGCACCCACTCTCTCGCGCCGCAGCGGATCGATCTCGAAACCCACTGCGCGACAGGCCGGTGCACTCCTGCACCACTCAACTGCGATCGAGCCCGACCCCGATCCGATATCCCAGAGTAATTCGCCCGCTCGCGGCGATAGCGCGGCAAGGGTAACCGCACGGATAGTCTGCTTCGTGATCTGACCATCGTGTCGGAGGACGTCGTCGGCCAGCCAGCGACCGTCGTTCTCGTCGGGCAGATAACGAACGGCGATCACGTTGAGCTCATCGATATCGTCGGGCGGCGCGGCCGCCCATTCTTCGGCCGGACCGACGCGAATGCGTTCACGCGGGCCGCCGAGTTGCTCGAGAACGCTGAATTCCGAAGCGCCGCGGCCGGTCTCGGCCAGACCGGCGGCCAGTGTACGGGGGGTGGTCGCATCACGACACAGCACTATCGCCCGGCCACCACGGCGGATAGCGGTGTGTGTGGGGGCGGTAACGAGACTGATTATCTCGGTGTCGTGGGCGGCCCAGCCCATCCGAGCGCAGGCCAGGCTCACCGATGAGACCTGCGGCAGCACCCGAACCCGCTCAGCGCCGTGCAGGCGGATCAAGGTAGCTCCGATACCGTGCAATAGCGGATCGCCGCTGGCGACCACGTGGATGTCTCCGCTGGGTTGGTCGGCTAACAGGCCTTCCAGCACCGGCAACATCGGGGTGGGCCAGCGGTGCCGCGGCGCCGCAACGCTCTCGTCGAGCAGGTCGAGTTGGCGGGCGGAGCCATAGATGATGCCGGCTCGCCGCAACTCCCGCCGGGAGTTCTCTGACAGCCCTGACATACCGTCGGCACCGATCCCGACGACGACGATCCGCCCCGCCGGTTTCATTGTCCGTTCTTCACTTCGTTCATCACCGGGTGGTTTCGGTTCTTCACTTCGTTCATCACCGGGTGGTTTCGGTTCTTCACTTCGTTCATCACCGGGTGGTTTCGGTTCTTCACTTCGTTCATCACCGGGGCATCCTGCGCCAGATCGGTTGCGGCAGTATTCGCATCACAAAGAACAGCGGCCGCAACCCCCGGGGAACCCAGACGGTACGACGGCCTCGGTCCAGCGCGCGGGAGGTTGCCTCGGCAACCTGCGCCGGTGTGCTGGAAAACGGGGCCGGGTCCATCCCGGCGGTCATCCGGCCGATGACGAACCCGGGGCGCACGATCAACAACCGCACCCCGCTCCCGTGCAGCGAATCAGCAAGGCCGCTGGCGAAACCGTCGAGCCCAGCTTTTGCCGATCCGTACACATAGTTGGCACGGCGTACCCGCACACCCGCGACCGAAGAAAACACGACCAGCGTCCCGCGTCCGGCGGTGCGCATCGCAGCCGCCAGCACGGTGAGCAAGCTGATCTGGGCGACATAGTCAGTGTGCACGATGGCGACCGCATGGGTCGGGTCGGTCTCGGCGCGCGACTGCTCGCCCAGGATGCCGAACGCCAGCACCGCGATGTCGATCTGTCCGACCTCGTCGACCACGTGCTGAATTGACGTTGCGTGGGAGTTCAGATCGTTGGCGTCGAACTCGACCGTTCGTACCTCGCGGGCGCCGGCAGCACGCACCATCTGAACCTGTTCATCGAGTCGGTCAGCGCCTCGGGCGGCCAGCACGACCGTGCGGGACGGTGCCAATCGGGTCGCCAACTCGACACCGATCTCACTGCGGCCACCGAGAATCAGGACGACGCCGGATTTCCCGGTACTCGCGTCGGCTGTTTCGGCTGTGTCTTCCACGGCTGCGATTATTCCCTGCGCTAGCGTGATCATCGATGCCCAACACCACAACCAGGCTCACTAGCGATGCCTTCGAGTTCCTCACCGAGCGTCATCTCGCCATGCTCACCACCCTGCGGGCCGATGGCTCCCCTCATGTGGTGGCGGTGGGCTTCACCTTCGATCCCCAGACCCATATTGCCCGCGTCATCACCAGCGACGGATCGCAGAAGGCCGTCAATGCCGAGCGGAGCAATATCGGAGTGCTCTCGCAGGTGGACGGCGCACGCTGGCTGTCGCTGGAGGGCGTAGCCGGTGTGAACCGTCTCCCAGACGCGATCCGAGACGCCGAGCTGCGTTATGCCCAGCGGTATCGGACACCGCGGCCCAATCCGAAACGGGTCGTGATCGAAGTGCTGGTCAAGCGGGTGCTGGGATCGTCGAGTCTGCTGGACCGCTCCGAACATTGAGCACCGCAGCGGGGGCTTAGCTCGGCTTAGCTCAGTGGAACCACGGTGAGGCCGTGTGGCCGGGTGTTGACCGACAGCGCTCCGTCACCGGTGACGATCACGATGTCCTCGATTCGGGCTCCCCAGCGGCCGGGCAGATAGATTCCCGGCTCGACGCTGAAAGCCATCCCTTCGGCCAGCGGCTGATCGTTACCGGCGACGATATAGGGCTCCTCGTGGACCGAAAGCCCGATACCGTGGCCGGTGCGGTGGACGAAATAGTCCGCCAGACCCGCTTGGGCCAGCACGTCGCGGGCAGTGGCGTCGACCTGCTCAGCGCTGACCCCGGGACGCACCGCCGCCACCGCAGCCGCTTGGGCGCGCTGCAGCACCGCGTACCGCTCGGCTATCTCCGGGTCCGGTTCGCCCATGCTGTAGGTGCGCGTGCAATCGGAGTTGTAACCGGGCTCAACCGGGCCTCCGATATCGACGACCACCAAATCGCCGGGCCGTAGTTCACGATCGGAGCATTCATGGTGTGGGTCGGCACCGTTCGGCCCGGATCCGACGATGACGAACGCAGCTGCGGAATGCCCCTCGGCAACAATGGCTTCGCTTATCGCGGAAGCAACCTCAGCCTCGGTGCGCCCCGGTTTCAGGAACTCGGGCACCTGCGCATGCACCCGGTCAATAGCCGCGCCGGCAAGGCGCAGGGCTGCGATCTCGGCATGATCCTTCACCATCCGCAGCGACGCCAGGACCTCCGTGGCCAGGACCGGCACCGCACCGAGCCGGTCAGCTAACGGCAGCAGATGAAGAGCCGGCATGGAGTCGGTGACGGCGGCTCTCGCGTGCCCGCCGAGAGCGAGCGCCACCAGCTCGTAGGGGTTTTCACCGTCTACCCAGTCCCGCACGCTCAGGGTGAGTTCGCCGGCCGCGCTCTCCCGAAGTGCGGCCAGTTCCATTCGCGGCACAACCAGTACCGGGTCGCCGCTCGCCGGAATCACCAACGCGGTGAGCCGTTCGAAAGTCTGGGCCCGCGAACCGATCAGATAACGCAGGTCATACCCCGGGGTGACAATGAGGCCGTCCACACCTGACTGTGCGGCACCGATCGCGGCTGCGGCCAGGCGTCGGGCATAGACCTCGCTGCCGAACCTCCCGACGGTGCCCATGGCTGTCAGGTTAGCGTGGTCTCCCATGTCTTCCCCGATGTTGCTGCTCGACGGCGCCAGCATGTGGTTTCGCTCCTTCTTCGGTGTACCGACGTCAATCACAGCACCCGATGGCCGGCCGGTGAACGCGATACGCGGGTTCATCGACAGCGTCGCCACGTTGATCACCCGGGAAGCTCCGGATCGCCTGGTGGTGTGTCTCGATCTGGATTGGCGGCCGAGATTCCGGGTCGACCTGATCCCGTCCTACAAGGCACACCGGATAGCCGACCAAGACGGCACAGCCGGCGAACGCCCCGCGGATGAATCCGAGGAGGTGCCCGACGACTTGAGCCCGCAGATCGACGTGATCCTGTCCGTGCTGCACGCATTCGGAATTGCGACCGCCGGCGCGGAGGGCTTCGAAGCCGACGATGTGCTGGGGACGCTGGCCGCTGCCGAGCGGCGTAGCCCGGTGGTGGTCGTCAGTGGGGACCGCGACCTGTTGCAAGTGGTCGCCGACGAACCGGTGCCGGTGCGGGTGTTGTATATCGGCCGAGGCCTGTCGAAGGCGGTGATGTTCGGGCCTGCTGAGGTCGCTGAGCGATACCGGATCCCGGAGGAGCGTGCCGGCGCCGCGTACGCCGAGCTGGCATTGCTACGCGGTGACCCCTCCGATGGCCTACCCGGGGTGCCCGGAATCGGCGAGAAGACCGCAGCCACCATGCTGTCGAAATACGGCTCGCTGGAACAGATTATGGCGGCTGCCAACGACCCGCGGTCATCCCTGCCGAAGGCCCTTCGAGCGAAGCTGCTGGCCGCAGCCGACTACATCGCCGCAGCCGGGCCGGTGGTCACGGTGGCACGTGACGCACCGGTGCAATCGTCAAGGGATGACCGGCTGCCGCGGGCTGCCGTGGACCCGGCCCGGGTCGCGCAGTTGGCGAAGGAGCATGGAATCAGCTCATCGATTGCCCGGCTGCAGAAGTCCCTCGACGGATTGTCCCGCTGACGCTCAGTCCGCCACGCCCAGGACGTTGACGGCGATGCCGGCATTCCGGAGATCGCGCAGAACTCCATCCCGCAACGTCCGCTGCGCTGCGGGACACCCACGGCAGGCGCCGTCCATGGCAACCTGCACGGCGCTGTCGTTGAGCGCGACGATGCGCAGACCTCCCCCGTGGGACTCTGCAACCTGCCCCATACCGCGTCCGATGATATTTCGCGCCCGCGTCAGGTCGTCGACGGTCTCGACCTGCTCGGAGATCGCCGTCCGACAAGCCGCCGCAAGCGTCGCCCACTCGTCTGCGGCCGGACAACGGGTGAGCAGTGCGTGTTCGCCGCAGACCTCGATGCGGGCGAGCTGACCGCGTTCCAGCAGCGGTGCCAGCCGGTCGGGACAGCCCTCCGGTGAATCCGGGGTCCAGCGGCCGTCGGCAGACCAGCCGAGAGCGCCGACCACGAAGCGGACCGTGTCGGGGTCCCCGGTGCGCTCGGCGTGCAGCCTCAGCGGTGCGCCGGAACGGTTCGCGCTGGTCTCAGCCATGGCGCTACCCGGCGATCACAGTGACGACACGGTTACCGATGAGAGCGGCAACGTAGGCGATCACCAGAAGCCCGAAGAAGGCCGCCAGCGGCCACCGCCAGGAGTTCGTCTCGCGGCGCATCACCGCCACCGTGGACATGCACTGCAGCGCGAACGCGAAGAACAGCAGAATCGCCGCCACTGTGCCGGCCGAGTAGAGCGGTGTCCCGTCGGGGCGCACCTTCGACTTCAAGGCATCGCTGATGTTCTGCTCGTCCTCGCTTTCGGCGGCGCTGATCTGACCGAGGGTGGAGACGAACACCTCACGGGCCGACAGCGAAGACAGCACCGCAACATTGATCTCCCAGTTGAAGCCCAGCGGGCCGAAAACGGGCACCATCGCGTTCCCTATCTGCCCGGCGACGCTGTTCTCCATCTGATACGCGGCCGCTTGTGGCGGGGCTAGCTCTGCCGGGGCCTCGACCCGGGGCACATTGAGCAGGACCCACAACACCGCGGTGGTCGCCAGGATGATGGTTCCGGCCTTGCGGACGAACATCTTGGCCGAATCCCACGCCTGGATGGCGACCTGTTTGGCCCCCGGCACCCGGTAGGGCGGAAGTTCGAGGTAGAACGGCAAGCTGTCGGATCGCAGCACGCTGCGCTTGAGCAGGGCGGCCAGCAGCATGGCCGAGACCGCCCCGAGCAGGTAAAGACCCAAGAGCACCAGACCCTGGGCACGCAACGGTCCGAGAACCGGTGTGTTCGGCACGAAGGCGGCGATCAGCAGGGTGTACACCGGCAGCCGGGCCGAACAGGTCATCAACGGCGAGACCAGGATCGTGGCGATCCGGTCCCGCGAGGAGGGGATGGTTCGGGTGGCCATGATGCCCGGGACGGCGCAGGCGTAGGAACTGAGCAGGGCGACAAAACTTCGACCCTCCAGACCCACGGTGCCCATCACCCGGTCCATCACCAGGGCGACCCGGGACATATAACCGACGTTCTCCAGGAACGAGATCATCACGAACAGCAGGATGATCTGCGGAACGAAGCCGAGAACAGCACCGACACCCCCGATCAGCCCGTCGGCGACGAACCCGGCCAGCAGATCGTTGGAGATCTTCGCAGCCGAGAACGCCCCCAGCCACTCGAAGCCGGTACCGATGGCGTCGGTCAACGGTGCAGCCCAGGCGAAGATCACCTGGAAGAAGGCGATCATGACGAGGGCAAACAGCAACGTTCCGATGATCGGGTGCAGCAGGATCCGGTCGAGTCGCTCAGTCCACGGGTTGCGTTCGCCGGTCACGTGCAGAGCCCGGCCGGTCACCGAGTCGATCCACCCGGCCAGGCCCTCCGGGTCGGTGGGCGGCTCCAGGACCGGCCGTGGCCATCCGCCGGGGTTGGCCAGCAGGCCCCGCACGGACTCGACGCCCCGGCCCGATGTCCCGACGGCTCCGACCACTTCGATCCCGAGCGCATTGGACAACGCCGGTATGTCGATACTCCCGCCGCCGGCCTCGACCTCATCGATCATTGTCAGGACGAGAGCCGTAGGTAGCCCGAGCTGCAGGGCTTGGCCTACCAGCACCAGGGATCGCTGCAGGGTGGTTGCATCGACCACGAGGAGCAGAGCGTCCGGTGGCGAGGTGTCGGGGTTCCTACCCTCGAGGAGATCGCTGACAACTTGCTCGTCGGGGCTGACCGGTTCCAGACTGTAAGTGCCTGGCAGGTCTTCCAGCGCGACTGCCCGGTTGCCCAGCCGGACCGTTCCGATCCGCCGTGTCACCGTCACGCCCGGATAATTCGCCGTCTTCGCCCGGAGACCAGTCAGCGCGTTGAACAATGTGGTCTTGCCCGCGTTCGGGCTGCCCACCAGAGCCACCCGTTGCGTCGTCGCGGGGGTTCCGGACCGCATCAGCCCGCCCGATGTTCAGGGCCATTCGAGGGTTGGACCCGGACCAGGACACACTCGGATTCGCAGCGGCGCAAAGCCATCTGATAGCCGCGAAGACCGAAGACCGAAGGATCCTGCAGTGGGGCCCGCCGCAACAGACAGACCGGGGTTCCGGGTAGGAAGCCGAGGTCGCGCAGCCGGCGGCTCCGCGGCTGCGATGGATACCCGACGATATCCGCGACACACCCGATTTGGCCTGGTCGCAGATCGCACAGCGGTATCACGTGCGCATCTGCCCGCCCCGTTGCCGAGGTATTCGCCGCTGCCGCTGTCGATACCGACTCACCCATGCCTGGCTGCCTTCCCGAGGGGCGCGGATTCTCACCCCGGCTGATACTAGATAGCTTAGGCTACCCTATCGCGCCGGCGAGACCAGGTTCTGATTATGCTGTGCCGGCTCCTCGGGATCGGTGTGGGCTGGGTTCGGCTACTTGGGGCGGCCCACCTCGTAGGTCCCCCTGTCATCCTGGAATGTCACTGTCACCTGGCGCTTGGTGCCGTCGATGCTGACCTCGCAGTTGAACGTGTCACCCTTCCTCGCCGTCGGGTTCTGCCCGTTGTTGCACCTGACATCATTGACGTTCTTGGCGCCGTAGCCGCTCGTCTCATCGGTGAGGATCCGCTGGACTCCCTGCTGGGCCTTGTTGACGTCGAGTTTGGTGGTCACGAAGAAGCCCGGCTTCCAGAATCCTGTCACCAACACAACGGCCAGCACCACCGCGGCCAGCGCACCGAGTGCCCCGCCGATCACGCGCATCGACTTCTGCGAGGCCTCCTCGGCACCCGGCGGTGGGTACTGCGGATACTGGGGCTGCCCCGGAGGCGGGTACTGACCGGGAGCAGGTTGCGGGTACTGGCCGTACTGGGGCGGCGGGCCGTACGGACCGGGTTGGCCGTACTGCGGAGGCGGGCCGTAGGCGCCCGGGTTGTACTCGGGCGGGGCCCCGTACGCGGGTGCGGCCGGGTATCCCGGGGGCATGGGCGGCTGACCGTACGGCGGGTACTGGCCGGGGGGGTAGGCCGGTGGTTGCCAGGCCGGAGCCTCGCTGCCGGGCGGCTGCCAGGCGGGGGCTTCCGGTGCGGAAGGCTGGTCTGCGCCGGTGGCAGGCTGATCGTGGCCCGATCCCTGCCAGGGGTTGGCGTCAGGTCCCTGCGGTCCGCTCATCGTCTCTCCTTGGATGCCAGGAGCTCTCGCCCCGAACAGAACGTTTCTCACCGTAGCGGTTGCATCACCCTACCCGTTGTCAACAGCCACGACGCCGCGCCGGACGTCGCCGATGGCGCGTTTCGCGGCTTTACGGATACCCGCGTCCGGGGACGCGTTTCGCACCTGATCCAGCAGGTCAAGCACCTGTCGGCACCACCGAACAAAGTCGCCTGCCGACAGCGGCGTGCCGTTTCCGGCGATATCGGAGGCCTCGAGCGCGTCGGCCAGGTTGCCGGTGGTGGCCCATCGGTACACCGCCGGGACGAAACTGCCGTCCGGTTCCCGCGACGGCGCCAGCCGGTGCCGGTTCTCATCGGTGCGCAACTGGTCGGATAGCCGCCGGGTCTCGGCGAGTGCCCGCCGGACCGCGACGGTGGGCAGATCGATGGTGTGGATGGGCGCCGGCCCGTCCCCACCGCGAGATTCGAAGACCAACGCCGAAATTACCGCGGCCAACTCGGCGGCCTGCAGGCCCTTCCACGCCCCGGTGCGCAGGCATTCGGACACCAGAAGATCGCTTTCGCTGTAAATGCGGGCCAGCAGCCGCCCGTCGTCGGTGATCCGGGGTTCCCGGTTTGGTGAGTCGGTTGCGGAAATGTAGCGGCGCTCAGCCAGCAGTGCGACTATCCGGTCGAAGGTCCGGGCCAGCGAATTGGTCGCGGTGTTGATTTTGCTGCGAATCTGCGCATTGTCCCGCTCGATCCGCAGATAGCGCTCAGCGATCCGGGCCAGCGCCTCCCGGTCAGGCATCCGATAGGCCGGGTGACGGCGCATCTCCTCCCGCAAGACGAGCAGTTCCGGATCGGCTTCGGTCGACTCGTCGGCCCCCCGCCGCGAGCGGACCGGGGGGAGCGTCAATCCGGCTGCCGCCGAACTCAGCGCTGCGGCGAGATCGCGACGCACCCGCGGCTGCCGGTGCTCGACTCGCTTGGGCAGCTTCATTGTTCCGATCGGGCCCGCACCGGCCGGATAGTCTGCAGCCGAAATCCTTCCAGCCCAGCGGTTTTCGGTGAGCACCAGTGGGCGGGGGTCGGATACGTCTCTTCCCGCATCGAGAACCACCGCAAGCCCGCCGCGGCGACCGTGGGTGATGCTGATGATATCGCCGCGACGTAGTGCCGCCAGCGCGTCGGTGGCCGCCTGTCGACGAGCCAGCCGCGAAACCCTCGACTTCGCTCGTTCGCGCTCGCTGATCCTCGCCCGCAGCCGGGCAAAATCCAGGATGGCCGGTTCGGCGGTGTCGGTCGCTCGGCGCCAGTCCAGTTCAGCGGCGATATCGTCGAGCATTCTCTCGCCCCGCTCAACGCCGCGGACCAAGCTGACTACCGAGCGGTCGGCCTGGTACTGGGCGAAGGACCGCTCCAGCAGTTCGCGCGCGGCCGCCGGGTTCATCTGGCTGATCAGGTTGATCGTCATGTTGTACGACGGTGCGAAGGAACTGCGCAGCGGAAAGGTTCGTGTGGAGGCCAGCCCGGCAATTTCGGCTGGCTCGGCGGTGGAATCCTGCGGGTTCCAGACCACCACCGCGTGGCCCTCGACGTCGATACCGCGACGCCCGGCCCGGCCAGTCAGCTGCGTGTACTCCCCCGGTGTCAGCGGCAAATGTTGTTCGCCGTTGAACTTGACCAGTCTTTCCAGCACCACGGTGCGGGCCGGCATGTTGATACCGAGAGCCAGCGTCTCGGTGGCAAACACCACCTTGATGAGGCCGGCGGTGAAAAGTTCCTCGACGGTATGCCGGAAGACCGGAAGCATCCCGGCGTGGTGGGCGGCGAGTCCGCGTAGCAGACCCTCTCGCCACTCGTAATAGTCGAGCACCGCCAGGTCGGTGTCGGCCAGGTCCCCGCACCGGCGGTCGATCACCTCGGCGATACGGGCCCGATCTGCCTCGCCGGTGAGCCGCAACGGGCTGCGCATACATTGTTTGACCGCGGCGTCGCAGCCGGCCCGGGAAAAGATGAAGGCGATCGCAGGCAATAATCCTTCGCGGTCGAGGCTGGTGATGATGTCCGGCCGTGAGGGAGGGCGATGCGAACCCGGGCGGCCCGCTCGCGGACCGCCCCGATTTCCATGCCGACGCGGTTGCCAGTCGGTCAGCCGGTCGGCTTCCCGGCGGTTGGCTATGTGCCGGGTCAGTTCGGGGTCGACGCGATGCGCCCGGCCGGGTCCGCTGTCGGCTGGGTGGTGTGCGCCGGGTCGGTGGGATACCTCGTCGCAGTCGAACAAGTCGAACAGCCGTTTGCCGACCAGCATGTGCTGCCAGAGCGGTACCGGCCGGTGTTCGTCGACTACCACCGAGGTGTCGCCGCGCACAGTTGTGATCCACCCGCCGAACTCCTCGGCATTGCTGACCGTCGCCGACAGGCTGACCAGACGTACGTCGACGGGCAGATGCAAGATGACTTCCTCCCACACCGCTCCGCGCATCCGGTCGGCAAGGAAATGGACTTCGTCCATCACAACGTGGGAGAGACCCGCCAGCGCATCCGAACCGGCGTAGAGCATGTTGCGGAGCACTTCGGTGGTCATCACCACTACCGGGGCGTCAGCGTTGATCGACTGGTCACCGGTGAGCAGTCCGATCCGTTCCGGACCGTACCGCCGGACGAGGTCGGCGTGTTTCTGGTTGCTCAGTGCCTTGATCGGTGTGGTGTAAAAACACTTCTGGCCGGCCGCAAGCGCCAGATGGACCGCGAACTCCCCAACTACGGTTTTGCCCGCACCGGTGGGCGCGCACACCAGCACGCTGTGGTCGCGTTCCAAGGCCCTGCAGGCCTGAACCTGAAAAGGGTCAAGCTGGAATGCCAGCTGCCCGGCGAATTCCGCCAGCTGCGGGCCCGGCACGGTTTCCGGTTCAGGTGATGTCGTCATGCTCGCGGTGCGCTCCGGTTGGCGCGGCCACCGTTGTGGCGGGCTCGATAGGGGCCGGCTGGTCGTCGGGTGTCTCTGACTTGGCTTCCCGTTTCGCTTTCCGCCGGTCATGCAGGCGTGCGATCTGGATCGCGAATTCGAGCAGCAATGTCAGTGCCAGCCCGAGGGCGAGCATGGAGAACGGGTCTGATCCGGGCGTCGCCACCGCGGCGAAGGCGAAGACCGCGAAGATCAGGCCGCGCCGCCAGGCCTTCAGTTTCTCGTAGCTCAGCACTCCGATCACGTTGAGCATCACGATGATCAGGGGGAACTCGAACCCGACCCCGAAAACCAACAAGAGGTTGATCAGAAAGCCGAAATAGCGATCACCGGAAAGCGCAGTGACCTGAACATCGCTGCCGACGGTGAGCAGAAAGTACAGGGCCTTGGAGAGCACCACGTAGGCGAGCAGCGCACCGGCGACGAACAGTGTTGCCGCCGAGGTCACGAAGACAAAGGCGAAACGACGTTCGTTCCGATAAAGGCCGGGGGTGATGAAAGCCCACAGCTGATACAGCCAGACCGGACAGGCCAGCACGATGCCGGCCGTCAGGCCCACCTTCAGACGCAGCATGAACTGGTCGAACGGCGCTGTAGCCAGCAACCGGCATCCCCCGTCGGGAGTGATCTCCGCGCGGGCCGAGGCCGGCAGCGCGCAGTACGGCTGTCGCAGCCAGTCGCCGAGGCTGTCCAGCCCCAAGAATGAGTGGCTATACCAGAGGAACCCGATGATTGTGGTCAGGGCGACCGCGCCCACCGAGATCAACAGTCGGGTGCGCAGTTCCCGGACGTGCTCGACGAGGGGCATCGTGCCGTCCGGGTTGACGCGGCTGCGCCGCTGCCGCGGATCGAGACGGGACAGAAATTTAGGCGTGCGCACGACGATCACCTAGCGGCGCCGAGGCGCCGGTTTTGCCCGCCGGCTCAGGCCGGGCGGTTGTCAGTTGGGTTAGATGCCGGGGGCTCGACCCGTTCTGAGTGGACCCGGGCGGGTTGGGCGGGAGGAGCCTGGGCGGGTTGGGCGGGAGGAGCCTGGGCGGGTTGGGCGGGAGGAGCCTGGGCGGGTTGGGCGGGGGTTACCGCCGTGTCGGCTTTGTGATCGGCCTGCAGCTCTTTGACCTCTGTCTTGAAAATGCGCATCGACTTACCCAGGGACCGCGCGGCATCCGGCAGTCGTTTGGATCCGAACAGAATGACGACCACGAGCAGCAGGATTATCCAGTGCCACGGTTGTAGGGCACCCATTCGCTCACCTCCAGGATTTCCTCTGATGCTACCCGGCCCCAATGTCAACGGGTCGACGACTCAGCGGTCGAGAGCCGCGTAGGCCGCTAACGCCTCGGTCGCGGCCCGGTTGACCCGCCGGGCCAGGGAGTCAGGCGCCAGCACCTCGACATCTGCGCCGAAACCGAGAATCTGGCGGGCCATCCAGTCCTCAGCCGCATAGGTCATAGCCGCTTCGCAGTAGCCGCTCGGTAGTTCCCTGAGGACCCGCATCGGAAAGTACTCGAGCATCCAGGCAGCACGCGGGCCGATCCGCAGGACGGCGGATGGCAGCGACGGGTCGGCATCGAAGATCGCGGTGTTCGGTGGCCCGACGGCTACCGGCCCCGGCGGCGATGATGGTTCATCCAGCACATGCGCTTCGACGATGCGGTCGAAGCGGAACAGCCGTACACCTTCAGCTTCCCGGCACCAGGCTTCCAGGTAGCTGTGTTCGCCGACCAGCAGCACCCGGATCGGATCAACCACCCGGGCCGAGAGAGCGTCGCGGGACGCCGAGTAGTACTCGATATAGACGGCCCGGCCACCTCGGACGGCTTCGCGCACCGCCGCGGCGGCCTCCTGCTCGACCGGTGCGGGCTCCTCGTCAGCGGCCACCGCGTCATCGTCAATGACCGTTCCGGCGGCCGCTTCAATCTTCGCGATCGCACTGCGCGCCGCGGCAGGATCGACCAGCCCGGGAATATCGGTCAGTGCGCGCAGTGCGACCAGCAGCGCGGTGGCCTCCGGGGAGGTCAGCCGCAGTGGCTGGTCCATCCCGGCGGAGAATGTGACCTTGATGGTGCGGCCGGAGAATTCGAAGTCGATCAGGTCGCCTGGACCGTAGCCGGGTAGCCCGCACAGCCACAGTTGGTCGAGATCGTGTTCCAGTTGTCTGACTGAGACCCCCAGGTCGGCCGCGGCCTTGTCATAGCTGACCCGCGGGTTGGCCTGGAAGTACGGGACCATGTTGAGCAGGCGTACCAGGCGGTCGGACACCGGTGTCATGCGCGTCGGCCGGCCTGCGCGGTGAGCCGGGCCACTACGTCCTCCCGCAGTGACGCCGGTTCGAGGACCAGGGCGTCGGCGCCGTAGCCGGTCACCTCGCGAGCCAGCCAATCCAGGGCGCCGACGTCGATGTCCAGTACTTCCCCGTGCCGGCCGCCGATCATGCGGCGGCCGGTCGGCCGCCCTGCCCGGCGCAGGGCGGTCGCGCGCCCGTCGGCGACCCAGATTGTCGCGCGGCCGCCGTTGAGCGCGTCTCCGATCGCCCGGTCGACCGTAGCTCTCAGGTCCACACCATGGGGGTGGGTGACCTCCCCCTCCGGGCCAATGGTCGTGACATCGGCGATTCGCGACAGTCGGAAGACACGGGTGGCATCGCGGTCCCGGTCGTGGCCCACGAGATACCAACGGCCCCGAGCGGTCACCACCCCCCATGGCTCGACGGTGCGGGTGCTGTAGGCCCCGACCGGCGTCGGGCGATGCTGGAATTGGATGGCCTGGCGGGCGTCGATCGCCGAGAGCAGCTTTCCCAGCACGGCCTCGGGGCCGAGCAGTCCGGTCGGTCCCGACGCTGTGCTGATCGCGATCTCATCGGCCGGGTCGACGTCGACCCCGGCAGCACGCAACTTGAGCACCGCGCTCTGAGCAGCCCTGATCCGCTCCGGCGACTCCCAGAGTTTGGTGGCGACCGCGACAGCAGCCGCTTCGTCTGGAGTGAGATCGACATCGGGAAGGGCATAGGCACCACGTTTGACGCGATAGCCCTCAGTCGGGTCCATCGAAGACACCCGGCCGGTCTCCAACGGGATACCCAGGTCGCGCAATTCACTCTTGTCTCGCTCGAACATCCGGGAGAACGCCTCATCGGTGGGGCATTCCCCGTAGCCGGTGACACTGGCCCGAATCCGGTCGGCGGTCAGGTATCCGTGCGTCGACAGCAGGGCGATGACGAGGTTCATCAGCCGTTCGACCTTCGATGTCTTGGTGGGCGCCACGCTGGCCCACATTAGCCGTATTCAGGCTTCCGGCCGTGCAGTCACATGCTGGCGATGAGTCGCTTGACCCGCTCGTCGCTGGACCGGAACGGGTCCTTGCACAACACCGTGCGTTGGGCTTGGTCGTTGAGTTTCAGGTGGACCCAGTCGACGGTGAAGTCGCGACCGGCTTCCTGGGCGGCGCTGATGAACTCCCCGCGAAGCTTTGCCCGGGTGGTCTGCGGCGGGGTGTCCACCGCCACGTCGATCTCCTCGTCGGTGGTGACCCGGGCCGCCAACCCTTTGCGTTGCAGCAGGTCGAATACTCCCCGGCCGCGTTTGATGTCGTGGTAGGCCAGGTCCAGCTGGCTGATCTTCGGGTGCGAAAGTTCCATCCCGTAACGGTCCTGGTAGCGGCTGAAGAGCTTGCGCTTGATCACCCAGTCGATCTCGGTGTCGACCTTGGCGAAATCCTGGGTCTCCACGGCGTCGAGCTGGCGACCCCACAGGTCGACGACCTGGTCAAGCTGGGTATTGGGTTCGCGGGACTGTAGGTAGTCGACCGCACGGGAGTAATACTCGCGCTGGATGTCCAGCGCGCTGGCCTGTCGCCCGCCTGCCAGCCGCACCGGTCGCCGTCCGGTGAGATCGTGGCTGACCTCTCGGATAGCCCGGATCGGGTTGTCCAGGGAGAAGTCCCGGAACGGCACGCCCGCCTCTATCATCTCCAGCACCAGTCCGGCGGTGCCCACCTTCAGCATGGTGGTGGTCTCGCTCATATTCGAGTCGCCGACGATCACATGGAGTCGACGGTACTTCTCGGCATCGGCATGAGGCTCGTCGCGGGTGTTGATGATCGGGCGGGACCGGGTGGTCGCGCTCGACACGCCTTCCCAAATGTGCTCGGCGCGCTGAGACAGGCAAAACGTTGCCGCCTTGGGTGTCTGTAACACCTTGCCGGCGCCGCAGATGAGTTGGCGGGTCACCAGGAACGGCAGCAGGACATCGGAAATGCGGGAGAATTCGCCGGCCCGCACGATCAGGTAGTTCTCGTGACATCCATAGGAGTTGCCGGCCGAGTCGGTGTTGTTTTTGAACAGATAGATATCTCCGCCAATACCCTCGTCGGCCAGCCGTTGCTCGGCATCGATGAGCAGATCCTCCAGCACCCGCTCACCGGCCCGGTCGTGGGTGACGAGTTGCATCAGGTTGTCGCATTCGGCGGTGGCGTACTCCGGGTGGCTACCGACGTCGAGGTACAGCCGTGCGCCGTTGCGCAGGAACACATTGGAGCTGCGGCCCCAGGACACCACCCGTCGAAACAGGTAGCGGGCGACCTCATCCGGGCTGAGCCGCCGGTGTCCGTGGAACGTGCAGGTCACACCGAACTCGGTTTCGATGCCCATGATTCTGCGCTGCACGCAGACGAGCCTACTTGTTGCGCGTTCCGGCCGTCGCGCGAGTTGGCCGCCGGGTTGGTTGGGTACAAGGTCCGGCCGGCCGGACCCCACAGCAATCCCGCAGGACCACAAGATCACGTTTTGAGCAAAGGAATCGGAATCGGTGCGTCTTATCTCGGCCGGATGATTTATTCACTACGCTGGCGCGGGTGTTTCTGAAGACCCTCGGCCGCATCCTGTGGATCACACTGGCCGCGGTGACCTCAGCTGTGGTCGTGGTCCTCAGTTGGAGCGTCCCGGAACCGGATCCGCGGGAGCGCCCGGGCGAGCGGGTCGACAACATCTCCTACACGCGGTGCGCCGCACCCGAGGTGGCACCGCCCAGTTACGGTGCCCGATGGCTGCGTAGCTGTGACCGCTGATCGGCTCCCAGGCCCTGCTGTCACCGGTTAGGCGGGGCCCTCAGCAGGCCCCGCGCCCGATTCGGACGGTGTCGCGGGCAGAAGTTCGTCCAGGGCCGCCCCGCTGATACGCCGGAAAGCACGGCGCGGCCGGCTGGCGTCAAGGATCGCCACCTCCAGCGTGGCCGGACCAAGCGCCCTCGGTTCCGACGCCGGGGTGGCGTTGCCCGCGGCACTGGCGATACCGGTCCGCAACCCGTCCACGGCAATCCTGACCGCTTCTGCCAGCTCCGCATTCTCGGAGTAGGACTGCTTGAGTGCGTTGATGATTGGTTCGGTGGTCCCGCCCATCACCACGAAGTGCGGCTCGTCGGCGATTGATCCGTCGTAGGTGATCCGATACAGCTCGGGTGCCCTGGTCTCCTCGACATGGGCCACCTCAGCGACGCACAGTTCGACCTCATAGGGCTTAGCCTGCTCGGTGAATATGGTTCCAAGGGTCTGCGCGTAGACGTTGGCCAGCTGGCGACCGGTCACGTCCCGGCGGTCGTAGGCATAGCCCCTGGTGTCGGCGTATTGAATCCCGCCGCGCCGCAGGCTGTCGAACTCGTTGAAGCGTCCGACCGCCGCGAACCCGACCCGGTCGTAGATCTCGCTGACCTTCTGCAGCGACCGCGAAGGATTCTCGGCAACGAACAGCACGCCGCCGGAGTAGGTCATCGCGACCACGCTGCGCCCCCGCGCGATTCCTTTACGGGCGAGCTCGGACCGCTCGCGCATCGCCTGCTCCGGCGAGATGAAATAAGGGAAGCTCATGAGTCAGCCCTCGGCGCCTGGTTGCTCGGCCCTTTGCCCGGTCCGAATTCGTCAGTGCGAGAGCGGATTTCGATAACCTGCCGAGCCAGCCGAGCGATGCGCTCCTCTGACACCTCCTGGGCGCCATCCGGGTCGATGATGACCGCTGTGGGAAAGATGCCGCGGACCAAGTCGGGCCCGCCGGTCGCGGAATCGTCATCGGCGGCGTCATAGAGACCTTCGACGGCCACTTTAAGCGCCGAATCCGCATCTGCGACAGTGGGATACAGCTTTTTCATCGACGCTTTGGCAAAGAGCGAACCGGAACCCACCGCCTGGTAGCCCTCCTCCTCGATATGCCAGCCGCCGGCGGCGTCGAAGGACACTATGCGACCGGCGGCGTCACGATCGGGGTCGTCGAGGTCGTAGCCGACCAGGAGTGGCAGCGCAACGAAACCCTGCAGAGCGGCCCCGAGATTCCCGCGCACCATGATCGCCAGACGGTTCACCTTGCCCGCAAATGTCATCGGCAAGCCCTCGAGTTTTTCGTAGTGCTCGAGCTCGACGGCGTACAAACGGGCGAACTCGACCGCCAGCGCGGCCGTCCCGGCGATACCGGTAGCCGTGTAGTCATCGGTGATGTACACCTTCTGCACATCCCGGCCGGCGATCATATTGCCCTGGGTGGACCGCCGATCGCCTGCGATCACCACACCACCCGGGTATCTGAGTGCGACGATCGTGGTGCCGTGCGGTAGCGCATCGCCCGCGGGTGTCCCGGCGATGCCGGGAACGAACTGCCCGCCCGTCGGCAGAAGTTCGGGTGCCTGCCGACGGAGGAACTGAGAGAACGATGACAGGTCGACGGAGTCGGAGGCGAAGCCGCCGTGTGCGGGACTGCTGAGGGGTGGGTTCGAGCGTGGGCGATCAGGGGACGACCAGGTCACTGTCCGCCCTTTTGGACATATGCCCGCACAAAGTCCTCGGCATTCTCCTCGAGCACGTCATCGATCTCGTCCAATAGATCGTCGGTCTCTGCGGCAAGTTTCTCGCGACGCTCCTGTCCACCGGCACCGTCGCCGGCAAGGTCGTCGTCCTCGCCGCCATCACCGCCGCGTTTGGTCTGTTCCTGAGCCATCGCTGCCTCCTGCTCTCCTCAGCGGCCTTGACCGCCGGCTTCTACAGTACCGTCCGACCGCCCGGCACCCTGCGGTCCCGGTCCGATCGCTCCGGCGGATCAGGTTGTGAGTTGCTCCACCAGGTCCGCCGCGCTGTCCACCGAGTCCAGCAGCGCCCCGACGTGGGCCCTGCTGCCGCGCAGCGGTTCCAGGGTGGGTATCCGCACCAGCGAATCCCCGCCGAGATCGAAAATGACGGAGTCCCAACTTGCCGCGGCGATATCCGCACCGAAACGGCGCAGGCACTCGCCTCGGAAGTAGGCCCGGGTGTCGGTGGGTGGGTTATCGACGGCGTCGAGAACCTGCTGTTCGGTCACCAGGCGTTTCATCGACCCGCGGGCGACCAGCCGGTTGTACAGCCCCTTGTCCAGTCGCACATCTGAGTACTGCAGGTCGACCAGTTGCAATCGCGGCGCCGACCAGCTGAGGTTTTCCCGCTGCCGGAACCCCTCAAGCAGCCGCAACTTCGCCGGCCAGTCCAGCAACTCCGCGCACTCCATGGGGTCACGCTCCAGCAAATCGAGAATGTGCGCCCAGGTCTCGACAACGTCGTTCGCCCTCGGATCGGGATCCTGTCTGTCCAGCAGCCCGGCGACGCGATCGAGGTAGATACGCTGCAACGCCAGGGCGGTGAGTTCGCGGCCGTCGGCCAGTGCCACGGTGGCCCGCAGCGTCGGATCGCGGCTGATGACGTGGACGGCATGGACCGGCCGGGCCAGTGCGAGGTCGCTGAGGTCCACCCCGTGTTCGATGAGGTCGAGCACCAGGGCGGTAGTCCCAACTTTCAGATACGTCGAGGTTTCGGCCAGGTTGGCGTCGCCGATGATCACGTGCAGACGCCGGTATTTGTCGGCATCGGCGTGCGGTTCGTCGCGGGTGTTGATGATTCCCCGTTTCAGCGTCGTCTCGAGGCCCACCTCCACTTCGATGTAGTCGGCGCGTTGGGAGAGTTGGAAGCCGGGGTCATCGCCGGACGGGCCGATGCCGACCCGGCCGGAGCCGGTCACGACTTGGCGCGAGACCATGAACGGAATCAATCCCGAAATGACCGCAGCAAACGGGGTCTGCCGGTTCATCAGGTAGTTCTCGTGGGTGCCGTAGGAGGCGCCCTTACCGTCGACATTGTTCTTGTACAACTGCAACTTGGCTGCGCCGGGGACGCTGGCCACATGGCGCGCGGCGGCCTCCATCACCCGTTCGCCGGCCTTGTCCCAGATCACCGCATCGAGCGGGTCGGTGACCTCCGGAGCGGAGTACTCCGGGTGGGCGTGGTCGACATAAAGCCGGGCTCCGTTGGTCAGGATCATGTTCGCCGCGCCGACCTCGTCGGCATCGACCACCGGTGGTGGCCCAGCCGGCCGGCTCAGATCGAACCCGCGGGCGTCGCGCAGCGGTGATTCCACCTCGTAGTCCCACCGGGTGCGCTTGGCGCGCTGGATTCCGGCCGCCGCCGCGTAGGCCAGCACGGCCTGGGTGGAGGTGAGAATCGGGTTGGCGGCCGGATCCGACGGCGACGAAATGCCGTATTCCACCTCGGTGCCGATGATCCGCTGCATGGCGCTCAGCCTAGCTTGGCGATGAAATGGGGCCTTGGTTCGATGAGCTGGTCCCGCCGGGCACCGGTACCGGGCACACTGGTGCCATGGTCAGTAACGGGCATGTCGCGGAAAACCGGTCCGGTATTTTCGGGAAGCGCTACGGCGAAGTGCTGCTGGTCAAGATGTCCGAGTCCGGCCCAGAGGCAGAGGTGTACAACACCTTCGGGCTCAATGACTGCCCCGCGCAACTGTGGGATCGGCTCGACCCCGAGGCGCTGGCACGGGAGAACGGCGCAGCGGCCGTACTGCTCAACGGGCCGCGCTACTGGCTGATGAGCGATATCGAGAGACGTTCCGACGAACCTCAGGAGACGCGGAGTTTCGGTGGTATCGACATGATCCGGCAGGCGGCCGTGAAACTGTCGTCGACGAACCCGTCGCCCTACACCGTCAACCGGGTGGACCGCCGGACGGTTTTCACCTTCGCCGCGGGCCGTCCGGTGTTCGAGCTGGTCGATCCGGAAGGTCAGCGCTGGGTGATGCAGACCTGGAGCCAGGTTGTCGACCGGCATCTGACCCTCGACGATCTACCCGGCCTGGGCGCTCGGCTGCAGCTCCCCGCAGGCTGGCGTTACACGACACGCACGTTGACAAGCCCTATGACGGTGGACACCACCACCCGGGACGCGCATGTCATCCAAGACGAACTGACCAACAGCTACTCGCTGCAGCTTTGAGACATCCGGCCGAGGGGCGACTTACAGATACTGGCCCAGGTTCGATTCGGTGTCGATGGCCCGGCTCGCGCTCGAGGATTTGCCGGTGACCAGGGTGCGGATATAGACGATCCGTTCGCCCTTCTTGCCCGAGATCCGGGCCCAGTCATCCGGGTTCGTGGTGTTGGGAAGATCCTCGTTCTCCGCGAACTCGTCGACGATCGAATCCAGCAGGTGCTGGATTCGCAGGCCGTGCTGACCGCTCTCCAGAACCGACTTGATGGCGTATTTCTTGGACCGGTCGACGACGTTTTGAATCATGGCTCCGGAATTGAAATCCTTGAAGTACATGACCTCCTTGTCGCCGTTGGCGTAGGTCACCTCCAGGAACCGGTTGTCGTCGATCTCGGCGTACATCCGGTCGACGACCTTCTCGATCATCGCCTTGATACAGGCGACGCGGTCGCCGTCGAACTCGGCGAGATCATCGGCGTTCACCGGGAGAGTTTCGGTCAGATACTTACTGAATATGTCCTGGGCGGACTCAGCGTCGGGGCGTTCGATCTTGATCTTGACGTCCAGGCGTCCCGGCCGGAGGATCGCGGGGTCGATCATGTCCTCGCGGTTGGAGGCGCCGATCACGATGACGTTCTCCAGACCCTCCACACCGTCGATCTCACTGAGCAGCTGAGGGACGACAGTGGTTTCGACATCGGAGCTCACACCGGTGCCGCGAGTGCGGAAGATCGAGTCCATTTCGTCGAAGAACACGATCACCGGGGTGCCCTCGGAGGCCTTTTCCCTGGCTCGCTGGAAGATCAGCCGGATGTGGCGCTCCGTCTCCCCGACGAACTTGTTGAGCAGTTCTGGGCCTTTGATGTTGAGGAAGTATGACTTGGCCTCGCGGGCGTCGTCGCCGCGGACCTCAGCCATCTTCTTGGCCAGGGAATTGGCCACCGCCTTGGCGATCAGCGTCTTCCCGCAGCCAGGCGGGCCGTACAGAAGCACACCCTTGGGCGGTCGCAGCGAGTACTCGCGGTAGAGCTCCTTATGCAGAAACGGCAGTTCGACCGCATCGCGAATCTGTTCGATCTGTCGGGTCAGTCCGCCGATATCGCCGTAGGAGACATCGGGCACCTCTTCGAGCACCAGATCCTCTACCTCGGCCTTCGGGATCCGTTCGAACGCGTATCCGGCTTTGGTGTCGACCAACAGGGAGTCGCCGGGACGCAATTTGCGCGGGCGCAGGTCATCGTCAGGGGCGCCGTCGAGGTCCCCCGCCACCTCGGGCGCCAGTTTTTCGGCGGCAACCAGGGGCTCGGCCAGCCAGACGATCCGTTCCTCGTCGGCGTGCCCCACGACAAGGGCCCGGTGGCCATCGGCGAGCACTTCGCGCAGCGTGCTGATTTCCCCGACCGCCTCGAACACCCCGGCCTCGACCACGGTCAGCGCTTCGTTGAGCCGGAGCGTCTGCCCCTTTCGGAGCCGGGCCACCTCGATATTCGGCGAACAGGTCAGCCGCATCTTGCGCCCCGATGTGAACACATCCACGGTGTCGTCATCATGAGCCTCCAGCAGCACCCCGTAGCCGCTGGGAGGCTGGCCCAGCCGATCGACCTCCTCACGCAGCGCGAGCAGTTGCTGGCGGGCCTCTTTGAGGGTGTCCATCAACTTCGCGTTACGGGCCGCCAAGGAGTCGATGCGGGCCTCGAGTTGCTGCACCTCGCGAGGTGTCCGCTGACCGCCGGCGGCGTTGTGCAACTGCCCGCGCAGGATCGACGCCTCGCGGCGCAGTTCCTCCAACTCGGCGGCGTCGTCGTCGCCGGCATCGGCTGCTGCAGAACGGTCTGACCCTGTCATCACGGCTCCTTCCCCACACCGAGCCTGGTGCGGTGGCCTCCCCAACGGTACCGGCGATTGGACCTTCATGGGCTCTCTGGCGATGCCGACACCCTTACAACACTGTTAACCTTTTCGGTGAGTCGGGCCGATCGAAAGGACTGTCGTGATCCAAAAACTCCTGGCCACGTGTATGGCCGGCGCGGCGATCGCCATCGGCTCCGCCGTGGCCGCGACATGGGCGTTCCCGGTCACCCCGGCTCCGGCCCCCGCCGTACAGCCGGTGGTTTTCGGTGCACCACTGCCGCTCAACCCGGTCGCCAATACCCCGTCAGCCGACCAGCTCAACAGCGTGCTGTACGGGCTTGCCGATCCCAACGTCCCCTTCTCCAACAAGTCCTATCTCGTCGAGGGCGGTCTCGGCCGACTGGAGGCCCGCACCGCCGACGCCCTGATGCGTAAAGCCGTGGCCAATGGCCAGGTTCCGCTGAACTTTTCGATCGCCGATATCGTCCCGGCCGGTCCTGGTGCCGCCAGTGCGAACGTGACCGCGTCCGGTCCTGGTATGCCCGCAACAACCCAGACGATCACTTTCGTCGACCAGAATGGCTGGAAGCTGTCCCGGAGTTCCGCCTCTACGGTGCTGACGATGTTCAACGCCTAGCAATTCCCGCCGGATGCGACACGACCTGATGCTGGCTCCGGCCGCGGGTGTCATCGCGATCGGAATCGCTGCGGTGATCGGCGTTTCAGGGTGCGCGAGTCACGATCAGGCTCTGCCCGCACCCGCCGTCCCGGCGGTGGCCGTGACCGGACAGGGAGAGCCTCAGGGCGGCGGCGGTCTGCTGCCGCCATCCGAGATGCTCGGGAATGTGCTGTACCGACTGGCCGACACCGCCATACCGGGTAACGAGAAACTCGCCCTGGTAGCGGACACGGCACCGGCCGACACCGCGGCGCTGGATGCTTTCGGCACGGCACTGCGCGATGACGGTCTGTCCCCGATAACGGTGACCGCCTCGGACCTGAGATGGTCTGACAACCCTTCCGGCCGTGTCCTGGCCACCGTCACCATCGCGGCCGTCGATCCGGATGACCCCCGCGAGTTCGTCTTCCCGATGGAGTTCCAGGCCGATTCCGGAGATTGGCAGCTGACCCGGGAAACCGCCGAGATGCTCTTGGCTCTCGGTGACGCGGGTACCGCGTCGGCCATCCCGGACTCCGCTGCACCACCGGACGGCCCCAGCGGTCAACCCCCACAACCGGATTCCACTCCGGGCGGTTGACCACGTGTGGATCGGCTGGCTCGAGTTCGACCTGTTGCTCGGCGATGTGCATTCGCGAAAACAGAAACGGTCGGTGGTACGGCCCATTGTCGCGGAACTGCATCGTCGATTCAGTGTGACGGCGGCCGAGACCGGCTCGCTGGATCTGCACCGTCGCGCGGGAATCGGGATTGCGGTCGTCGCCGCCGACCGTGCCCACGTCGTGGAGGTGCTCGACGCCGCCGAGCGCCTCGTCGCGGGACGACCGGAGATCGAACTCCTCTCGGCGCGCCGACATCTGCGACGCAGCGACGACTAGCTTGTGCGCCCCTTCTTGCGCAACGGTGCCGGTGTGACGGTCCCCGGCGCGAGCCGTCGCACCGAAATCAGGAAGGCGGTATGGCCGCGCATGTTGTGCTGCGGGCGTACCGCCAGCCCAACGACGTGCCAGCCACGTTGCAGCGACTCCCAGGCCCGCGGCTCGGTCCAGCACTGTTGTGCGCGCAGCGCCTCCACCGTCGCCGAGAGTTGGGTCACCGTCGCGACGTAGACGATCAGCACGCCGCCGGGAACCAGCACCTCTGCGACCGCGTCCAGCACCTCCCAGGGGGCCAGCATGTCGAGGACCACCCGGTCGGCCGACATCTCGCCGGGGCCGGTCACGGCGGCCCTGACGTCATCGACGACCAGCGTCCAGTTGGCGGGGTCCGCGCCCAGAAAAGTCTCTACATTGCGTTTGGCATGGGCGGCATGGTCACCGCGTACCTCATAGGAGGTGACGTGCCCGTCGGGGCCCACAGCACGAAGCAGCGAGCAGGTGAGAGCACCCGATCCGGCGCCGGCCTCCAGCACCCGGGCACCCGGAAACACATCGCCCTCGTGGATGATCTGGGCGGCGTCCTTCGGGTAAATCACCTGGGCCCCGCGGGGCATCGACATGACGTAATCGATGAGTAGCGGCCGCAGCACCAGGAATGCGTCGCCGCCGGAGGATTTGACGACACTGCCCTCGGGCGAGCCGATGACGTGGTCGTGAGCCACGATCCCCCGGTGGGTGTGGAACTCAGCACCGGGTTTCAGGATCATCGTGTAGTGCCGTCCCTTGGCGTCGGTCAGCTGAACCCGGTCACCGGCGGCGAAGGGACCTGTCCGTCGCGGGGCGGACGCCGATATTTCCTCGCCTGATTCCTCGCCGGTTACAGCACTCGGGCGGGCCTGGTCGGTCACAGCCGTTCAGCCTGCCACACCGGTTGTCCGCCGAAGCAGAGGTCACGTGTCGCCGGCCACCCGGGCGATGATCACCGGTATTTCGGCGGAGTTGACGATTGCGGTGCTGACGGAGCCGAGCAGCATGCCCGGAACCCCACCGCGGCCGTGGCTTCCCACCACCAGTAATTGGGCGTCGGCAGCCTGCTCGAGCAGCCGCGGTGCCGGCCTGTCACACACCACCACTTTGTGGACGGTGACGTCGGGGTACTGCCCGGTCCAGCCGGACAACCGCTCGCTGAGCACCTCCTCCTCGGCCACCTTGATGTTGCGCCACTCGATCGGCGCCCAGTTCGCACTCGCGAACTCGATAGGGCCCATATCGCTCCAGGAATGCAGCGCAATCAGATCGACACCCCGGCGGGACGCGTAATCGAAGGCGATCGCGGTGGCCAGTTCTGAGGTCGGCGATCCGTCAATGCCGACTACGACCGGCGCCTTCGGTGAGTACGGTTCCTCCGCGTGGATCACCGCGACCGGACAGTGCGAAAGATGTGCCAGACCTGAGCTCACCGAACCAAGGAGAGTGCGGGCGAAAGCCCCCTCACCGCGGCAGCCGACGACCACCGTGGCGGCGCGTCTGGACATCTCCACCAGAGTCGCGAGAACCGGACCCGGCACAACCTCTCCGGTGACCTGCAGGGCGTCCGCGGCGGCGTGGTCGGCGACAGTCCGCAGTGCCCCGTCCAGGATTTTCTGCGCCTCGGCCCGCTGGAACTGCACATAACCCGCGGGAACCGGAACTTCAGGCCACGGCCCGCTGGCCGGTACGACAGGGGCCAGCACGGTGACCACGGTCAGCGGTATGCCGCGGGTCTCGGCTTCGCGGGTCGCCCAGCGGACCGCCGATGTGGATGCCGCCGAGCCGTCGACGCCGACCACGATCCCAAGGCTTGTCATCCCGACCCCCTCTAACGGTTATTCACCTGTCCGGTTTTTCCACCCGACGCCCATGCTATTCGCGCGTCTTGGGCTCAGCTGGTGCCATTGGTCCTGAACTGCGCGTCGTTAGTCTTGCGGGTGCGTGTCCGCGCTCGGCTGGATCGTCCTGACCGGACCCGGGGGTGAGTGCCCCGGGCTTTGTCTGTTGGGGGTTGCTCGCCGCGGTGACCTGATCCGACGATCGATCGCCAGGATCAGCAGCGTGGCCCCGCCTGCCCCGGCGAACACGGCCAGCGATGTCCGGACGTCATTGAGCAGCGATGGATCGACGAGCATCGCGATAGCAAGGCTCAACATCAGCATCCCGCTGAGCAGTTTGAGCATTCGCCCCTGTTTCTCCTGCAGTTTCGTAATCCGCATCGTCGCCACGGCGAAGGCGAAGATAAGCAACTCGTCAATCTGGTAGACCAGCATGTACAGGCTCAGCAACGCGACGAATGCGGCCGGGGAGATGTCCCGGGCCGCGACGATATTGGTCCAGAGCACCGGGAACCCGGCGGTGCAGGCCAGTTCCACGAAAGACACCCCGATAGCCAGGACCACAGTGGAGCCGACCAACGCGGGCAGCGACTGCGCCGATGCCAGGATCCGACGCATCCGGTCGTAGATGCCGGGTTTGCTGGCCTCCGGGATACTCAACGAGACACCCGACTTGAACCAGAAGAAGTCCTTGATGTTGATGGCGGCGAAGGCCGTTGCCAGGGCGGCGACGATGATCCTGACGATCGGAGCGAAACTGAGCACCGCGAAGACCGTGAAAAGGCCGCCGATGAACAGTGCGTAGACCAGACCGGTCACGAAGATGAAGACCAGTCCGGTAACGGCGGTGGTGCGCCGGGATCCGGTGCGCAGCGTCAGAGCGAGCAGGATCGACAGCACCCACAGCGAGCACGGGTTGACTCCGTCGACCGCCGCTATCAACAGCGTGCTGAGTATCAGTGACTGTGCAGCCGGGTCGATCTCACCAACGAACGGAAGACTGACGACTGCCGGGGCCGAACCCGGCGGGCCCGGGCCCGGCACATCACCGATGGTGTCGTCTGCGCCGGCATCTGGACATCCCGCCGACAGGCATCGGGATACCGCGGCCTCCAGAAGGCGCGGGGTGACCTGCTCGGAGTACCCCAGCCAGTGCTGGGAGCCAAGGAAGAAAGCCGGGATACCAGACGGTTCGATCCCGAACTTGGCGGCCATCGCAGCGAAGCGACGCTGGTTCTCCGCGCTATCCCCCACCTCGAAGGACCGGATCTCGAGTTCCGGGTGCCGTTGCTGGAGCCCGGCGAGCATGGGTTTGGCCGCCGCACAATGCGGGCAGCCCTGAGCCCAGAAGTAGTAGAGGATGACGCGGTCCCGGGTTTCCGCCGCACACGGGGCGGGGGCGGCGACCGGTAGGACGACGAGCAGTGCCACCAGAAACCTGAGGAGATGACGCACCGGATTTCTCGGCACCGCGCCCACGGGGTGCGCCGTCACGCCGATGCCACCCGCGCTCACGCCCCGTTGCACACCCCGGAATCCCGGATCACGGTCCCGTAGACATTCATCGTCGCCGTGTTGGCGTTGATCTGCCCCGATGGCAACCGGTTGTCGATCTTATCGCTGATCTGGGTCAGCTGAAACCACAGATGGTAAAACGAGTCGCCGTTGTAGAGCGGAGAGTACTGGCTCTGGTCGGGGTAATTGACGATATAAAGCGTGTGCACTCGGGGATCGAGGAAAGCCGCAGACTGGTCCATGTTCGCTCGGACGGTGTCGGCCGCGGCCTGCACACCCGGTGCGGCCCAGGTGTCACCTTGTTGGCCAAGGAAATTCTGGAAGCCGAAGGCCTGAGCGCTCAACAGCTCATATTGCGCGTTGAACCACTGACAAGCATCCCGCTCTGCGACGACCTGCGCGGGAGTCACCCTGGTCTGCCACAGGTTGTAAGGAAAGACCGTGTAGTTCGGTGACCAGTCCGACGGGTACGGGACGAAGACCGGCAGTGAGGGTGCCACGTCGTCGGCGTGGGCGGTGCCCGCCGTGGCTGCCGACACGGCGAGCATCGCGCAGGCCACCGCAGTTCCGGTCCTGTGCAATGCGGATGTCCGGGACGGCATCATCTGTCGATTATCGGCCGGTGGTCGTCGTCGTCGATGCCGAATGCGGCAATCGAATGGACGAATTCAGAGCACGCTTGTCGTGTAGGCGATGGCCACCCCGGCGGTCGCCGCGAACAAGTCCTCGGCCACTGCGATGGGACGGTCCCGGCCCCCGTTGGCGGCAACCAGCCGGGTGCGGGCTTCGTACCCGCCGACTGTGCCGATCACCGCGCCGACCATTCCCGCGCCCAGGCTGCCCCATCGATAGCCCCACGCCGTCCCGAGCACGGCCCCGGAGAAGGCACCGGTGGCCAGCCGGGCCAGGAACGGGATGGCGGTTTTGCGGCTGGGCATCGCGGGCATCTGGTCGCTGATCAACTCGGCCACCGCCAGCAAGGTCAGGACCGCTACGGTGATCCAGTGGCCCATCCATGACACCCAGGTGCCGTCGAGGTTGATCCACTGCAGCAGTGCCGCCCATGCCATGACCGCCGGTGCGGTGAAGGTTCTCAGACCCGCGACGACGCCGATGAGCAGGGCCAGGAGCAAGACGAGCGTGTGCGTCATACGGTGTCCTCCGATGCTGAGCGGTCACCGGGACGCTAGCACGGCCCAACCGTCTTGCCGGGGCGTCAGAAACGGCAGAACCGGACGTCGGAGGCCAGAATCGCTCTGGCGCCGATGGCGGCGATCCGGTCCATGATGGTGTTGACGTCCCGCCGCGGCACGAGCGCCCGGACCGCCACCCAGTCCGGGTCAGCCAGTGGCGCGATCGTCGGGGACTCGAGGCCAGGTGTGAGCGCGGTGGCGCGCTCGAGAACAGCGCGCGGACAGTCGTAGTCCAGCATCAGGTACTGCTGCCCGAACACCACACCCTGTACCCGGGCTGCCAGCTGATCCCGTGCCGATCGGTCCCCGCGGCGATCGTCTCCGCCGCTCCGTTCGATCAGCACGGCCTCGGAATCGCACAGCGGCTCACCGAACGCTGCGAGATTGTGCAGGCTCAGGGTGCGTCCGGAGCCCACGACATCGGCGATCGCGTCGGCCACACCGAGCTGTACCGAGATCTCCACCGCACCGTCGAGCCGGATTACCGTCGCATCAATTCCCCGGGCCGCAAGATCTTGCCGCACCAGGTTGGGATATGCGGTGGCGATCCTGCGGCCGGCCAGATCAGCTATCGTCCACGAGCGATCAGCCGGTGCTGCGTAGCGGAAGACCGAGGATCCGAACCCCAAAGCCAGCAACTCGCGCACCGCGGCACCGGATTCGGCGGCCAGATCCCTCCCGGTAATACCGAAATCGAGATCCCCCGACCCCACGTAAATGGCAATGTCCTTCGGCCGGAGGAAGAAGAACTCGACTCCGTTCGCCCTGTCGATGACAGTCAGATCCTTGGGGTCGGTACGCCGCCGGTATCCGGCTTCGGACAGGATCTCCGCCGCCGACTCCGACAGCGCACCCTTGTTGGGCACCGCGACACGCAACACGACGGCCCCTACAGCTTCTGGTAGACGTCGTCGAGGTCCAGCCCGCGGGCGATCATCAGCACCTGCGTCCAGAACAGCAACTGGCTGATCTCACCGGCGAGCGCCTCATCGGACTCGTGCTCGGCAGCAAGCCACACCTCACCTGCCTCCTCGAGGATCTTCTTGCCGAGGCCGTGCACCCCGCCGTCCAGCGCGGCGACGGTGGCGCTGCCGACCGGACGGGTGCGCGCCCGCTCGCCCAATACGGCGAACAGTTCCTCGAAGGTCCTCACGGCCAGGAATTGTTCCATGCCGCCCGAATTGCCGTCACGGCGGTTTCGGGCCGTGCGCTATGACACCAGTCCCCGGTCCAACAGGGCGCGGAGTTGGGTGAGCATTCGGTCCGCGCGCACGGTATCGCCGCGGCCCAGTTGGAAAGCCGTCCCCCAGACCAGCCCCATGAGCATCTCGGCCAGGCCTTCCGGGTCGGCGCTGATCTCGCCACGCTGAACTGCCGCACCCACCGCATTGCGGACGAACCGTTCGATGATCTCGGCGGCCCGGCGCCCACCGACCGGGATATGCCCGACATCCATCACGGCCTGGACCAGGAAACCGGCCGGGGACGGCTCGGTATCCCCGCCGCGGGTGGCCATCCGGATGAAGGTCAGAAGCTGCCCTGCGAGGGTCGGCTCCTTCGAGCCGACCCTGATCGCATCGAGCAACGCATCACTGACCCGGCCCACCACCTCCTCGTACAGTTCGGACTTGCTGTTGAAGTAGTTGTTGATCGCAGGTCTGGTCAGACCGATATCAGCCGCGATGGCCTGGAACGTGGCGGCCTCATAACCGGATTCGGCGAAAACGTCCTGCGCCGATCGCAGAATCCGCTCCCGGGTCACTGCGGAATCACTCGCAGGGGGGCGCCCGCGTCGGCGCGCGGGCATCCAGAGCGTCTCAGTCATGACCTAATCTCCCGGCGAATCGGCAACTATCACCTATGCGGGTGCCCGATCGGGACGTGTCCCAAACACGACCGCCACCGCGGGCGTTCCGGCACTAGGCCATCTGGTCAGCCTGCATGTCCTCCAGGGCTAGGCCTTTGGTTTCCCGAACCCACGTCCAGACGAAGGCGAACGAGAGGATCGCACACAGTGCGTAGAACCCGTACGCCAAGCCCAGATGATTCCTCAGCTCGGGGAAGCTCACGGTGATCAGCCAGTTGGCGGCCCATTGGCCGGCCGCAGCCAGGCCGAGAGCGGCCGCGCGGATCCGGTTGGGGAACATCTCGCCGAGCAACACCCAGACCACCGGGCCCCAGGACATACCGAAGGCCACCACGAACAAGTTGGCCGCGATAAGTGCGATCGGGCCCTCGGCTCCGCTGAGCTGGGGGGCACCGTCCACTTGCGGGGCGGTGCCGAAGATGATCGCCATCGTCGCCAGGGTGACCGCCATACCCGAGGAGCCGATCAGCAGCAACGGCTTCCGGCCGATCTTGTCGATGAGCGCGATGGCGACAAGTGTCGTCGCGATGTTCACAATCGACGTGATCACCGTGATCAGGAAGGATTGGCTTTCGTCGAATCCGACCGCTTCCCAAAGCACGTTGGAGTAGTAGAAGATCACATTTATTCCGACGAACTGCTGGAACATGGACAGGCCCAGGCCCACCCATACGATGCCGTGGATACCGCCCGTCGGCTTCCTCAAATCGCGCCAGGAAGGTTTCGTTTCGTCCGCCAGCGTGCTCTGGATCCGGTTGATGGTGATATCGAGATTTCGTTCCCCCAGCAGCATGGTCAGCACCTTGCGCGCTTCGGGAATCCGGTGCCGTGCAACAAGATAACGCGGCGACTCCGGGATGGTGTAGGTGAGCATCCCGTAGATGACCGCGGGAACGGCCATCATCAGGAACATCCAGCGCCAGGCCTCCATCCCCAGCCACAGTTCCTTACTGGCCCCACCGGCGAGGTGGGCCAGGAGGTAGTCGATAGCCAGCGATACGAAAATACCCGTGACGATCGCCAGCTGTTGCAGAGATCCCAGCCGGCCCCGGATTCGCGCCGGCGAGGTCTCGGCGATATAGGCGGGGGCGATCACCGATGCGACACCGACGCCGATACCGCCGATCACGCGGAACACCACGATCATTTCGACACTCGTCGCAAAGCCGGTTCCGATAGCGCTGGCGAAGAACAGCACGGCGGCGATCTTCATCACCGAGATCCGGCCGATCCGATCGGCCAGTCGGCCCGCCGTCATGGCGCCCGCAGCCGCACCCAGCAACGCCGAGGCGACCGCGAAACCCAGAGCGGCGTTGCTGATGTCGAAATGGCTCTGGATCGACGCGACCGCCCCGTTGATCACCGCGCTGTCGTAGCCGAACAACAGCCCGCCCAAGGCTGCGACCGAGGCGATCCGCACGGCGCCCCGACCGGAAAAGTCCTCGTCATCGAATACCAACGGCGTCTCGCTGGTGGGCCCCTGGCCGGCCATGCGGCGTCCCCTTCTGCTGGGTATCGAATTCTGCTGGGCGTCTATGACGTGCCGGGCTCAACCATGGCATACCGATCCGACCCGGACAGCGAATTCGGCAACCTCCCGCGTCCTCCCGCAGGCCCGTCTGTTCAGGCCGTTTCCCCCGGTTGCAATCGCAATTCGGTGAAGATCTGGCGCAGACGTCCCGGATCAACCTCTGCCAGGGACGTGATGTGCCGCCGGCGTGGGCTGACCGGAACGGCCACATCGTTGGGTACCACCAGGACCGGGCAGCCCGCCCCCTCGGCAGATGCCGCACCCGTGACGGAGTCCTCGACGGCCAGGCAGTGCGCCGGATCGACTCCGAGCAACTGGGCGCCCAGGCGGTACGGGTCGGGGGCCGGCTTACCGCGGCGGACCTCGTCACCGCACACAGTGGCGGCAAAATACTGCCGGCCGATGCTATTGAGCGCCCGCTCTGTGAGCATCCGCCGGGTGTTGGTCACCAGGGCAATCGGCACGCCGGCCACGGTCAGATTCTCGAGCAGGTCGCGGGCACCCTCACACCACGGCAGTCCCGCCTCGAACAACTCGCCGGTGACATCGTGTAGCCAGTCGGCGGTGGCCGCCATCGCCGCCGGGTCGGGCTCGAGACCCAGGTCGGCGTATACCAGCTGGATCACACTCTCGGACGAGCCACCGACGGTCGCCTCCCGCACCTCGGGGGTCAGCACCCCGCCGTGGCGAGCGTAGAGCTCGCGCATGGCGATATCCCACAGCTTCTCGGAGTCCACCAGCGTGCCATCCATATCGAACAGCACGGCTTTCATGGCGGCGATTGTGTCACGACGCCGGCCCCGCCCTGCGCCCGCCGAACTGACGCGCGGCAGGAGGGGCGTAGCACCGAGGGCGCCCTGGCCGAACCATCCGAGGCAGTCCACAGAATCAGCCACGCCAAGTGGTCGATGGCGAAAACGCCGACGCCATCGATGCAGTGTCGACTGTGCGGAAGTGCGTCGTTCACCCGATGAACGCTCCGACTGCCGGACAACGATCGCCATCATCCCGCCAGCGGCGGCGGTTGAGGTCGGAAGGGTTCGTACCACCACCAGTCGGCTCGTTCGCCGGTCGGTCCTGGGCATGGAGCCACCGCGGGTGGTGGTTTGACCGGAGGATGGGCCAGGGCTGCTGCGGACATCTGCCGCCCGTCGCCGTCGGTGATGATCAACTCTGAGGCGGTTCCGGCGATGGTGATACCGCCCCGGTGGTGGGACCGGTGGTGATAGGGACACATAAGAACCAGGTTGGCCAGATCGGTGGGGCCGCCGTCTTCCCAATGCCGGATGTGGTGCGCGTGCAGGCCGCGGGTGGTTCCGCAACCGGGAACGACACATGCGTGATCCCGGTGCTCCAGCGCGCGGCGAAGTCGCCGATTGATCACCCGCGTGGCCCGCCCCGCACCGAGGACCTCGCCATCACGTTCAAACCACACCTCACAGGCGGCATCACAGCCGAGGTATCGGCGGTCGGCATCCGTGAGCAGCGGACCCAGATGCAGGGCCGCGGTGCACTGCTGGACATCGACGTGCACCACCACCGTGGTGCGTTGCCCGTGCGGGCGGCGATTCGCCTCAGCATCCCAGCCGGCCTCCACCAGACGCAGGAATGCATCGACGGTATCGGGTATCGGCGGTCGGTCCCCGGACCCAGCCACGCTAGCGCCCTCGCCAGCGCCCTCGCCATCGTTATCGCCCTGATCCCGTTTCCAGTCCGCGATCAGCGCATCGCGGTGCGAGGCCAGCGCCGCATCGAATTTCGCCGCTTCCAGGTGCGGAAGCTTGATCCGCCAGTAGCTGAACCGCTCATCGCTATGTGTGGTGATCGAACGCTCAGGCTCAGGCCGGCGCTCCGGGTCGGGTCGCGGTTCGAGCTTGACCGCAGTGCGCAGCTGGCTGACCGTCGCGACAGCCGCCAGCTGGGCATAATGCTCATCGGAGCCCTCCCCGGCTCCGGCTGCGATGACACCGAGCTGATCCAGCGACAGCCGGCCCTCCCGCAAACCCTGCACGCAGCGCGGGAACTGCTCAAGGCGGTGCGCCACGGTCGCGATCGCGTGGGCGTTGGCCGATGTGGCCCCGAGCTTCCAGGCGACCAAGGCCGGCACCGAGCGTGCGCCCGTAACCCCGCACAGCTCCTCCCGATCCAGCTCAGCGACGATCTCCACAATGCGTCCATCAACAGCGTTACGCTGACCCGCCAACTCCGCCAACTCAGCAAACAACTCCTCAAGGCGTCGGTCAGGCGGTGCGTCCGGGTATATGACCACATCGTTCCACCGGGGTACGACAGTTCGGGGCCCGTTCCTCCAGGGCCCGTTCCTCCAGGGCATCCCCGGCGGCACGTTCTCGGGGTCAGGCCGCCAACCGGCGGCTGCATGCCCGGTGGACCCGTTTCGATGAACGTAAGAAGCGTTCGGTGGTCGCCAACATGGCCGTAGCGACAGTTACGGCCGCCGCTTCACCCTGCCACTTGACAAATCAGTCCGCATATCAGTCCTCGGGGTTGTAGCCGAGGTTTGGGCCCAGCCAGCGTTCGGCCTCCGGCAGCGTCCAGCCCTTGCGCCGGGCATAGTCGGCCACCTGGTCCTGGGCCAGCCGGCCCACCACGAAGTACTGGGACTGCGGGTGCGAGAAGTACCAGCCGCTCACAGCCGCGCCGGGCCACATCGCCATCGACTCGGTGAGCTCGATACCGGTTCGCTCCCTGACGTCCATCAGGTCCCAGAGCGTCATCTTCTCGGTGTGCTCCGGGCAGGCCGGGTAGCCCGGGGCGGGGCGGATTCCGACGTACTTCTCTCCGATCAGGGCCGCATTGTCGAGTTGCTCATCGGGCTGGAATCCCCAGAACTCCGTTCGCACCCGTTGGTGCATCCGCTCGGCGAACGCCTCTGCCAGCCGGTCGGCGAGCGACTCCAGCAGGATCGCGCTGTAGTCATCATTGGCCGACTTGAACTCGTCGATCTTGGTGTGGCTGCCGAGTCCTGTGGTGACGGCGAAGGCACCGATATAGTCGGCCAGACCGGTGTCCTTGGGCGCGATGTAATCACCGAGGCTCCGGTTCGGAATGCCGGGCCGGTGCTCGCCCTGCTGGCGCAGGTTGTGCAACGTGGTCAAAACCCGGGTGCGCGTCTCGTCGGTGTAGACCTCGACATCTTCCCCACCCGAGCCGACCGCGTTCGCCGGGAAAAACCCGATCACCCCGTTGGCGGTCAGCCACTTCTCCTTGATCAAGGTGTCCAGCATTGCCTGGGCGTCGTCGAAAAGCTTGCGGGCGGTCTCGCCCGACACCGGGTTGTTGAGGATGTCGGGAAAGCGGCCCTTCATCTCCCAGGCGTTGAAGAACGGCTGCCAGTCGATGTATTCACGCAGCTCGGCCAGGTCGTAATCGAGGAAGTTCCACACTCCCGTACCTTGCGCGGGCACCGGCGGCGTGTAACCGGCCCAGTCGATCGGCGTCCGGTTCGCACGGGCCTTCTCCAAGGTCAGCATCGGCCGCTCGCTCTTCTGCGCATGCCGCTCACGCAAGGCTGCGTAGTCGGTCGCGGTGGCCTCCAGCAGCGCTGGGCGCTGCTTGTCGTCGAGCAACGCCGCGGCGACCGGCACCGAACGGGAAGCGTCCTTGACCCACACCACCGGGCCCGCGCGGCGCGGCGATATCTTCACGGCGGTGTGGGCGCGGGAGGTAGTCGCGCCACCGATGAGCAGCGGGATCTGCAGCCCTTCGCGTTCCATCTCGACGGCGACGTTGACCATCTCGTCCAGGGACGGGGTGATCAGCCCGGACAATCCGATGATGTCGGCGTTGTGCTCCTTCGCCGCGTCGAGGATCTTGCTCGCGGGCACCATCACACCGAGGTCGATCACCTTGTAGTTGTTGCACTGCAGGACAACCCCGACGATGTTCTTGCCGATGTCGTGCACATCACCTTTGACGGTCGCCATGATGATCGTGCCATTGGTGTCCTCGGCTGAGGAGGTGCCGGATTCCTCCTTCTCAGCCTCGATATAGGGCAACAGATAGGCGACAGCCTTTTTCATCACCCGAGCCGATTTCACAACCTGGGGCAGGAACATCTTTCCCGCGCCGAAAAGGTCACCCACGACGTTCATACCGTCCATCAGCGGGCCTTCGATCACCTCGATCGGCCGACCGCCCGCCGCGGCGAGTTCGGCCCGCAATTCCTCGGTGTCGGCGTCGACGTCGGCGTCGATACCCTTGACCAGCGCGTGGGTGATCCGTTCGCGGACCGGAAGGCTGCGCCACTCCGCGACTTTCGAGTCACCGGGTTCTTCCGAACTGTTGAAGCGCTCGGCGATTTCCAGCAGCCGCTCGGCCGCGTCCGTGCGTCGGTTGAGTACCACATCTTCGATTCGGTCCCGCAATTCGGGATCGATCGAGTCATAGGGCACCAGCGCGCCGGCATTGACAATGCCCATGTCCAGACCGGCTTTGATGGCGTGGAACAGGAATACCGCGTGAATGGCCTCGCGGACGGGGTTGTTACCGCGGAACGAGAACGAGACGTTGGAAATGCCACCTGAGATGTGCACGCCGGGGAGGTTCTCCTTGATCCAGGCGCAGGCCTCGATGAAGTCGATCCCGTACGTGGCGTGTTCCTCGATACCTGTGGCCAGCGCAAAACAGTTCGGGTCGAAGATGATGTCCTCGGCTGGGAAACGGACCTCTTCGGTCAGGATCCGGTAGGCGCGCCCGCAGATCTCCTTGCGCCGCTCCAGGTTGTCCGCCTGCCCGGTCTCGTCGAAGGCCATCACGACGACGGCGGCACCGTACTTGCGGCACAGCCGCGCTTCACGGATGAATTTCTCCTCGCCCTCCTTCAACGAGATCGAGTTGACGATCGGCTTGCCCTGCACATTTTTCAGGCCCGCCTCGATGACCTCCCACTTCGACGAGTCGATCATCACCGGGACGCGGCTGATATCCGGTTCTGCCGCGGTCAGCTTGGTGAACCTGTCCATCGCGGCGACGCCGTCGATCATGCCCTCGTCCATATTGATGTCGATGACCTGGGCACCGACCTCGACCTGCTGAAGCGCCACCGACAGCGCGGTGTCGTAGTCCTCGGCCTTGATGAGGTTGCGGAACCGGGCGGAGCCGGTGATGTTGGTGCGCTCACCGATGTTCACGAAGAGCGAATCCTTGGTGATGTTGAGCGGCTCCAGGCCGGCCAAGCGAGTGACGGCGTCATTCGTCGCCATCGCCGGCACCTTCCGTGGCGGCAAGCCGTGAACGGCCTTGGCGATCTCGGCGATATGGGCAGGCGCGGTTCCACAGCAACCACCGACCAGATTGACCAGACCGGACTCGGCGAACTGGGCGATATAGCCGGCCTGACGCTCCGGGGACTCCTCGTACTCGCCGAAGGCATTGGGCAGGCCGGCATTCGGGTAACAGGAGACAAAGGTGTCGGCGATCCGGGCCATCTCCGCGATATAGGGCCGCATCTCCGGCGCACCGAGGGCGCAGTTGAGCCCCACCGCGATCGGTTTCGCATGCCGGATCGAGTTCCAGAACGCCTCGGTGACCTGACCGGACAAGGTCCGCCCGGACGCGTCGGTGATGGTGCCGGAGATGATCACCGGCCATCGTCGCCCGCGCTCCTCAAACAGCGTCTCGACCGCGAACACCGCGGCCTTGGCGTTCAGCGAGTCGAAGATCGTTTCGATGATGAGGAGGTCGGAGCCACCGTCGACCAATCCGTTGGCGGCTTCGAGATAGGCCGTAACCAGCTGGTCGTAGGACACGTTGCGGGCACCCGGATCGTTGACGTCCGGTGAGATCGAAGCCGTCCGCGTCGTCGGCCCGATGGCGCCGGCGACATACCGGGGATGTTCGGGAGTGCTGAACTCGTCGCAGACTTTGCGAGCCAGCGCGGCGCCGGCGTAGTTCAGCTCGTATGCCAGCTCGTGCATATCGTAGTCGGCGAGAGAGATTGCGTTCGAGTTGAAGGTGTTGGTCTCCAGTATGTCGGCGCCCGCCTGCAGGTACTCGCGGTGGATTCCCTCGATGATTTGCGGCTGCGTCAGGCTGAGCAGGTCGTTGTTGCCCTGGAGAGCTGTCGGCCACTCCGTGAACCGCTCGCCGCGGTAGCCGGCTTCGTCCGGCCTGTCGCGCTGGATGGCGGTGCCCATCGCCCCGTCGATCACCATGATCCGCTGGCTCAGGGTGGTCGTCAGCCGGTCGGTGCAGTCGGGGCGAATGTTTGCCGCAAAGGCACTCATCTGATTCCTTCCTGAGCGGAAGGCGTCCTTAACTCCGCCGAGCGTGGCGGATTCCGGGAAACCCGAACCCGTTGCAACGCCTCTCGACGGCGCAAAGTCTACGCCGTCGCCCTGGTGGACGTCTCCCCCGCCATGGTGTGCCGCCGCCGACAACGGGCCGCTGGATCGACCCCGATGGCGGTGGGCCGGTCCCATCCGGCTCATTACAGCCGAGCAGGGCTTAGGCTGAAAAGGTGACCTCGCGGAACTGGGCCGATCACACCGTCGCCGGTGGCAGCGGTTCGATGGGCCCGGAGTTGCCGGATTTGAACAACGCCATCGTCGTTGCCGCGTTCGAGGGCTGGAACGATGCCGGTGACGCAGCCAGCGACGCCCTTGAACACCTTGACGCCATCTGGGAGGCCCAGCCGATCATCGAGATCGACGACGAGGCCTATTACGACTATCAGGTGAATCGGCCGGTGATCCGGCAGATCGACGGTGTCACCCGGGAACTGGTCTGGCCGTCGATGCAGATCTCGCACTGCCGGCCACCTGGTTCCGATCGCGACATCGTGCTGATGCACGGGGTGGAACCCAATATGCGCTGGCGCAGTTTCTGTGCCGAACTGCTGGCGATCGCCGACAAACTGCAGGTGGAAACCGTCGTGATCCTCGGGGCTCTGCTGGCCGACACCCCACACACCCGTCCTGTTCCGGTATCCGGCGCAGCCTACTCCGCCGAGTCGGCGCGGTTTTTCGGCTTGCAGGAATCCCGCTACGAGGGGCCCACCGGTATCGCCGGTGTCTTCCAGGACGCCTGTGTGGCGGCGGGTATACCGGCGGTGACATTCTGGGCGGCGGTACCGCACTATGTGTCTCAGCCCCCGAACCCGAAGGCCACCGTGGCGTTGCTGCGCCGTGTCGAGGACGCCCTCGATGTCGAAGTGCCCCTCGCCGACCTTCCGGTGCAGGCCGAGGAATGGGAACAGGCCGTCACCGAGATGACCGCCGACGACGAGGAGATCGCCGAGTACGTCGCCAGCCTGGAGGCGCGCGGCGACGCCGAGGTCGATGTCAACGAGGCGTTGTCAAAGGTGGATGGTGACACGTTGGCCGCGGAGTTCGAACGCTATCTGCGTCGCCGCGGACGCTAGCGCCGACATTCCGCCGACCGGTTGGTCGGCCTGCGATACCGTGCTGATATGAGACTGGCACTGAACGAAGCCGACTCCGCCTTCCGCGACGAATTGCGAGTGTTCTTCACCACGCAGATCCCGGCGGAGATCCTTGAGCGTGCGCGCAACGACGAACTCCGATATCCCGAGGACATGGTCACCACCCAGCAGATTCTCAACAAGGCCGGGCTGGCGGTGCCGAATTGGCCGGTCGAGTGGGGCGGGAAGGACTGGACGCCGCTACAGCATCAAATCTGGGCTGACGAGATGCGGCTGGCCGGTGTGCCCGAGCCGCTGGCCTTCAACACCGGCATGGTGGGTCCGGTGATCGCACAGTTCGGGTCGGAAGAACTCAAAGAGCGGTTCCTGCCGGCCACCGCGAATCTCGATATCTGGTGGTGCCAGGGGTTTTCCGAGCCGGAAGCCGGATCGGACCTGGCCTCGCTGCGCACCACCGCGGTGCGCGACGGCGATCACTACATCATCAACGGCCAGAAGACCTGGACAACGCTCGGTCAGTACGCCGACTGGATCTTCGTGCTGGCCCGCACCGACGCCACCGCCCCCAAGAAACAGGCGGGTATCTCATTCATCCTGCTGGAGATGTCCACACCGGGTATCACCCTGCGCCCGATCAAGCTGATCGACGGCAGCTATGAGGTGAACGAGGTTTTCTTCGAAGATGTCCGGGTTCCGGCGAATCAGCTGGTCGGCGAGGAGAACGCCGGCTGGAGCTACGCCAAATTCCTGCTGTCCAACGAGCGCAGCGGGATCGCCCGGGTCGGGACGTCGAAGGTCTGGCTGGCCGATGTCAAGGACCGCGCGGCCAAAACCCCGGTCGGCGGCGGCACCCTGCTGGAAGATCCCCTGTTCGCCGCCCGGGTGGCTGAGATCGAGACCGAACTGCTGGCTCTTGAACTGACCCAGCTGCGTGTCAGCGGCGATGAAGGTACCGGCAAGCCCAACCCCGCCTCGTCGATCCTGAAACTTCGGGGCAGCCAGTTACAGCAGGCCGTCACCGAGTTACTGGTCGAGGTCGCCGGGCCTGACGGACTGCCGTTCGGGGCACCCGACGCGGTCGACTCGCCGGCCTGGGCGCAGCATGCCGCACCGAAGTACCTCAACTACCGCAAAACCTCGATCTACGGCGGTAGCAATGAGATTCAGCGCACTATCATCTCCTCGACGATCCTGGGACTGTGAACCGGCTATGAACTTCGATTTGACCGAGGAGCAGCAACTGCTCGCCGACACCACCCGCGAGGTGTTGTCCCGCAGTTACGACACCGAGAGCCGCAATAAGACCATCGATTCCGATCCCGGCTGGAGCCGCGATGTCTGGTCTCAGCTGGCTGAGATCGGCATCCTGGGCCTCGGCTTCGAACCGGAGGAGTCCGGCCCGACGGAGGTGATGGTCGTGATGACCGAGATCGGCCGGCGGCTGGCCCCGGAACCGGTGGCCGCCGCAGCGCTGATCCCGGGTGCGGTGATCGCCGCCCACGGCACCGGCGAACAGCGGGCTCTGCTCGACGATGTGGCATCCGGCGAGCGGTTGCTGGCCTTCGCCCACATCGAACCGGGCCGACGCAGCGCGGCTGAACTGTCCACCCGGGCCTCCCGCCAAGGGGATGCCTGGACGCTGACCGGCCGCAAGAGCCCGGTGCTGGCCGGCGATGCTGCCGATATCCTCGTCGTCACCGCGGCACTCCCCGGCGCCGGGTCGGGCCTGTTCCTCGTCGACGGCGCCGCGACGGCACGGCATCCGTTTCGGACGTTCGACGGCCAACGGGGTGCCGATATCGAACTCGACGACGTCCCCGCCGAACCGCTCGGGTCGGGCGGGGACGCGACAGCCGGTATCGAGTCGGCGGTAATTCGCTTCCAGTCGGCGCTGTGCGCCGAGGCGGTTGGCGCGATGGACGAGTCATTGCGGCTGACAACGGACTATCTGAAGGCCCGCAAGCAGTTTGGAGTTCCGCTCAAGACATTCCAGACCCTCACGCAGCGGGCCGCCGACATGTACGTCTCGCTCGAACTGGCCCGCAGTATGAGCCTCTACGCGGCGGTATGCGTGGCCGACGGTCGTTTTGACCCGATGGTGGCCGCCCGGTCCAAACTCCAGATCGGCCGGTCCGGCCGTCACATCGCGCAGGAGGCCATTCAGTTGCACGGCGGTATCGGCGTCACCGCCGAATACCCGATTGCGCACTACGCGGCACGGCTCACGGCCATCGAGCAGACTTTCGGCTCCTCGACAGACCAGTTGAGGTACCTCAACGGGCAGGTCGGAAGCTACGGTGTCGCCGCCCTGTAGCGCCGCAGCCGCTACCGGACACCCAGCAGGGCGTCTGCTGCGGTAGCGACCAGTTTGGGTGCCGCTCCGTCGCGTCCCCCGTACTCCAGAGCATCGGTCGCCCAGCCGTCCATGGCCGCCAGGGCCCTGGGGGTGTCGAGATCATCGGCAAGGTAGCGCCGGACGCGTCCGATCAGGTCACTGGCGTCGGGCCCGGCGGCCAGGCCGGTCGCCGCGCGCCAGCGCCGAAGGCGGAGGTTCGCTTCATCTAGCACGTCATCGCCCCACAAACGATCACTGCGGTAATGACCGGCCAGCAACCCGAGTCGGATGGCTGCCGGGTCGACGCCCGCGGCCCGTAGCCCGGAAACCAGGACCAGGTTTCCTCGACTCTTCGACATCTTGTGCCCGTCCAGCCCGATCATTCCGGCGTGCACGTAATTCCTGGCGAATCTCCGCTCGCCGGTTGCTGATTCGGCGTGTGCCGCGGAGAACTCGTGATGCGGGAATATCAGATCGCTGCCGCCGCCCTGGACGTCGAAACCGAATCCGATACGGTTCAGAGCGATTGCCGCGCACTCGATATGCCAACCGGGTCGTCCAGGCCCGAACGGCGACGGCCAACTGGGTTCGCCGGGGCGTTCGGCTCGCCAGAGCAGCGCGTCCAAGGCCGCGATCTTGCCGGGCCGGTCCGGGTCTCCCCCGCGTTCAGCGAAGAGTCGGAGCATGGTCTCGTGGTCATAGTTGGATTCGTATCCGAACTGGGTTGTGGCGTCGGCCCGGAAGTAGACGTCAGGATGCTCCGTGTCGCTGACGATATAGGCGGCACCGGATGCCAGCAGTTTCTCGACGAGCTCGACCACCTCGTCGATAGCTTCGGTGGCGCCGATGAAGTCGTGCGGCGGCAGCACCCGCAGCGCGGTCATATCCGATCGGAACAGCTGGGTCTCCCGGTCACCGAGGGTGCGCCAGTCGATACCGTCGCGGTCGGCCCGCTCGAAGAGCGGGTCGTCGATATCGGTGACGTTCTGCACGTAGTGCACCCGGTGACCGTTGTCCAGCCACACCCGATGCACCAGATCGAAGGCCAGATAGGTAGCCGCGTGGCCCAGGTGGGTGGCGTCGTACGGGGTGATACCGCAGACGTACATGGTGGCGGTGGTCCCCGGTGCGATGGGTCGCACCTGCCGGTCTGCGCTGTCGTAGAGTCGCAGCCGCGGCCCGTTACCGGGTAACACGGGGATGTCGGCTGCTGGCCAGGACTGCACGTCAGCTCGCCAACCACATGGTGTCGAGCAATAACTTAGCGACCTCCGGGCGGCACATCAGCAGATCTGGAAGGTAGGGGTCGGGCCTGTTGTAGCGCAGCGGGGAGCCGTCCAGTCGGGTGGCGTGCAAACCCGCGGCCTGCAGCACACCGGCCGGCGCGGCCGAGTCCCACTCCCACTGTCCGCCGGCGTGAATGTAGGCGTCGGCGTCACCGCGAACGACAGCCATCGCCTTGGCACCCGCGGAGCCGATCTGAACGAACTCGATGTCGAGCCGATCCCGCAGCAGCCACAACACCGCCGGCGGACGGTTGGAACTGGCCGTGATTCTGATCGGTCCGGTGGGGCCGGGCGGTGGAGCGGTGACGGTATCGCTGCGATGCACCTCCCCGAGGGCGGGTAACGCAACCGCGGCCGCGGTGATTTCACCGTCCCCGCCCGATTGGCGCTGCCAGAGCGCCACATGCACCGCCCAGTCCGAGCGGCCCGGCATGGAGTATTCCCGGGTGCCGTCCAACGGGTCGATGATCCAGACTCGGTCGGCATGCAATCGCATGAGGTCGTCGTGTGCCTCTTCGGACAGAACCGCGTCCGCCGGGCGCTCGGCCCGCAGCCGTTGCAGCAGCAGTGCGTTGGCGCGGATATCTCCGGCATCGCCCAGGGCCGGCGGAAAGTCGTGACCAATCTCCTCACGCACCGCGAGCAGCAGTCGTCCGGCCTGCTGCGCCAGATCGGCCGCCAGCTCGGCGTCGGTGGAACTCACTCCGCCAGTATCACCGAATCGGCCGCCGGGCCGTGCCGCGGGGCCGTCCTGCGCTCCGGGCACGGGGGTAGATTCGCCGGTATGCGGTTCGCCCTTGCCGCCGGGGCCGCGGTGGTAGCCCTCGCCTCGAGTCTTGTTACGGGCTGCGGCACGGCCGCGCCGCCGGATCCGTTGACCGGAACGAGCTGGCGACTGCTGAGCATCGAGTCGATGGCACCGGCGGAGCAGCCCAGCACCACGATCGACGATCCATCCCGCTACACCGTGACATTCGGCGACAACGCCCGGGCAGCCTTCCAGGTGGATTGCAACCGGGGCAATGCCAGCTGGGAGTTGAGCGCGGCGGCGCCGGACTCAGGCAGCCTGACCTTCGGGCCGATCGCGCTGACCAAGATGATGTGTCCCCAACCGTCGGCGGATAGCCAGGTCGCCGCGGCGCTCGGCGACGTCCGGTCCTATCTGCTTTCCGACGGACAGCTCCACCTTGCACTGTTGGCCGACGGCGGAATCATGCACTGGGAGCCGCAGCGGTAGGCGTCACACCGTCAACGCGGCCTGGCTTTCCGCTTCTCCCGGACCCGGACGTTGATCCGGATCGGCGACCCTTCGAACCCGAAAGTCTCCCGGAGGCGGCGTTCCAGGAAACGCCGGTAGCCCGCTTCCAGGAACCCGGTGCTGAACAGTACGAAGGTAGGCGGCCGGGCCGTCGCCTGGGTTCCGAACAGGATTCGCGGTTGTTTGCCGCCCCGGACCGGGGGCGGTGTGGCCGCGATGACCTCCTTGAGCCAGGTGTTCAGCTGTCCGGTCGTGATGCGCTTATCCCAGGACTCGAGCGCGGTTTCCATGGCCGGTACCAGTTTCTGCACCGCCCGGCCGGTGCGTGCCGAGATGTTGACCCGCGGCGCCCACTGGAGCTGCGCCAGCTGCAGGTCGATCTCACGGTCGAGGAGAAAGCGGCGATCCTCATCGACCAGATCCCACTTGTTGAAGGCCAGGACCAGGGCCCGGCCCGCTTCGATCACCATCGACAGCACCCGCTGGTCCTGTTCGGTGACCGGTTCGGAACCATCGATCAGCACGATGACCACCTCGGCAGCATCGATGGCGCTGTGGGTGCGGACCGAGGCGTAGAACTCATGCCCGCTGGCCTGGCCGACCTTACGCCGGAGACCGGCGGTGTCGACGAAACGCCATGTTCTGCCGTCGAGTTCGATCAGCGAGTCCACCGGATCCACGGTCGTTCCAGCCTGATCGTGCACCACCGAACGCGGGGACCCGGCGAGTCGATTCAACAGCGAGCTCTTGCCGACATTCGGCTTGCCCACCAGGGCGACCCGCCGCGGGCCCCCGCCCCGCGATACGGCCGCCGCCGATGCCGCGGGCAGCTCGGCGACCACATCGTCGAGTAGATCCGCCACGCCCCGCCCGTGCATCGCGCTGATCGGGTGCGGCTCCCCCAACCCCAATGACCACAGTGCGGCCGCGTCCGCCTCGCCTTTCTCATTGTCGACTTTGTTGGCCACCAGGAACACCGGCTTACCCGCACGGCGCAGACTCCGTGCGGCCGCCTCATCGCCGGTGGTCGCGCCGACGAGACCGTCGACGACCAGGATCACCGCATCGGCGGTCTGCATCGCAACCGCGGCCTGCTCGGCGACGAGTTGCTGCAGCCCCTTGGCATCGGGCTCCCAACCGCCGGTGTCCTGTATGACGAAGCGCCGACCGCTCCACGAAGCGTCGTAGGACACCCGGTCCCGGGTGACACCGGGAAGATCCTGCACGACCGCCTCCCGCCTGCCCAGAATGCGATTCACCAGGGTGGATTTGCCGACATTGGGCCGGCCGACGACGGCTACCACCGGGGGTGGGCCGCTGTCTTCACCGCCGTCGGTGACCGCCTGGTCGGCGGCGAGTTCCCAGTCGCTCTCATCGGACCAGGTTCCGTCCCCGTTCATCGCGCCGCCTTCGTTCGCTGTTCGACAAGATCGCGCAGGTGATCGATAACCTCGGCCTGGGTCATATCGGTGGTATCGACGACCAGTGCGTCACCGGCCGGCTTCAGTGGCGACACCGCCCGAGTCGAGTCCAGATGATCACGTCGACGAACATCGGCCAGCACGGTTCGGAAGTCATCGGGTCGCCCCGCCGCAATGTTCTGCTCGTTACGACGCCGGGCCCGTGTCTCGGCTGAGGCGGTGAGGAAGATCTTCACATCGGCCTCCGGTAGCACCACGGTGCCGATATCGCGGCCCTCGACGACGACGCTGGTTGATCCGCCGGCGAGTTCACGCTGCAGACCCACCAGATGGGCACGTACCGCGGGCACCGCCGAGACCGCCGACACCGCGCGAGTCACCTCATCCCCGCGAATATGCGCCGAGACATCCTCGCCGTCGAGATATGCACATTCGACCTCCGGGTCGAAACCGACCGACATCGGCACCTCAGCTGCTGCGCTGATCGACTCGGAATCGTCGAGATCGACTCCGGCGCGCAACATGGCCAATGTCGCGATCCGGTACATTGCACCGGTGTCGAGGTAGCGTGCGCCCAGCGCTCGCGCCAAACCCCTTGAAACCGAGGACTTTCCGGTTCCGGCCGGCCCGTCGATTGCGACGGTCACCCTAGGTGTCGGCATCCTGCTCACCGGCCCACCGCCTGATAAAGCTCGCCGACTTCTTTGCGGGTCAGTTTTCTGATGCTGCCCGGCCGCTGCCGCCCCAAGGTCACCGACCCGATATCGGTGCGTACCAATGCCTGCACTGGGAATCCGACAGCAGCCAGCAATCTCCGGACTATCCGCTTGCGCCCCTCGTGCAGGGTCACCCGCACCAGCGTCTTACCCGGAACGGCGTCCACCACGGCGAAGTCATCCAGCCTCACCGGTCCGTCATCCAGGTCGATCCCGGCCCGCAGGGTCTTCCCCAGACCGCGTGGCACCGATCCGGCGACGGTGGCCAGATACGTCTTCGGCACCTCGAAGGACGGGTGCATCAACCGATGTGCGAGCTCACCGTCATTGGTGAGCAGCAGCAGTCCTTCGGTGTCGGCGTCGAGCCGGCCGACATGAAAGAGCTTCTTGTTACCGCGCACCCGATGTTCGACCAGGTCTCCGATACAGGGACGGCCGAGGTCATCGGACATCGTCGAGTGCATACCCAGGGGTTTGTTCACCGCGAGGTAGACCAGGGAGTCGTCGAGGATGACCCGGGCGCCATCGACCCGGATTTCGGCGGTGTCCGGATCGACCCGGGTGCCCAGTTCGCAGACGACCTGCCCGTTCACTTCTACGCGGCCGTCGGTGATCATCCGCTCGGCGACCCGCCGGGAGGCGACCCCGGCCTGCGAGAGCACCTTCTGCAGCCGCACCCCCTCCGCGCCGGGCGGGGCGTCGCCACCGGGGTCAGACATCGGTGTCGATATCGATCGAAGCGGTGGTTTCCGGCCGCGCAGGTCCGGCGAGCTTGGCAAACCGCGGCTCGCTGTCCAGGCTTTCGCTGAGGTCGTCGATCACATCGACGTCGGGGAGCAGCGGCGCGATATCGGGAAGTTCTGTCAGGGATGACAATCCGAGGCGCTCCAGGAACAGCTCGGTGGTGGAGAACGCGGTCGCCCCGCTGTCCGGGTCGGTGCCGGTCTCGGTGATCAGTCCGCGTGCCACCAGGGTCCGGATCACCGCATCGACGTTCACCCCACGGACGGCGCTGACCCGCGCCCGCGTGACGGGCTGCCGGTAGGCCACCACGGCGAGCGTCTCGAGAGCGGCGCGGGTCAGCTTCGAACGCGTGCCGTCGAGTAACAACCGCTCGACATAGGGTGCGAACCGGGCCCGGGTGTACATCCGCCAGCCGCCACCGGCCGCACGTAGGTCGATACCGCTGTCCCGGTCGGCCAGCCGCCCGGCCAGGGCATGAAGCGCCTCGCTGACCCGATGCACCGGCTGGTCGGTCGCCGAGGCCAGCGCCTCGGCGCTGACTGGCGAGTCGACCACCAGCAGCAACGCCTCCAGAACCCGGGTGAGTTCCTCACCGTCGACGGCAGCACCGATGCCATCGGCATCAGCATCGGCACCGATGCCATCGGCATCAGCATCGGCACCGATGCCATCGGCATCAGCATCAGCACCGATGCCATCGTTGGCGCCCTGCAAGATCTCGTCGGTCACGGCTGGACCTGATCCTCCCACTCGGCTCTCACTAGTTCGTCGTTCACCATGCGGTTCCCGGTCCACGAAATCTGCAGCACACCAAGCGGTTCGAACTGCTCGAATACTACCGTTCGGGCCCGGTACAGCTCGAGTAGCGCCAGGAACCGCCCCACGATGACGATGGGCCCGTCGCAGTCGGCCACCAGCTCCGAGAAGGTGGCCCACTGACCCGCCCCGCGGCGCTGGAGTTCCTCCAGCATCCGCTCCGCCTGCTCAGGCACTGATACCCGGGCGGTGTGGAGGTGCTCAGTGGCCACCTTCGGCACCGGTCTCGGAGTAAAGACCGCGGCAGCGATTTCGGCGAAACTCTGCGCATCGACGCCGATCATGACCTCCGGCAGCAGCTCGGAGAACTGTTCCTCCAACGCCACCGAACGCGGATAGCTGCGCAGCGCTGCCTGCTCCAGTTCGCCGAACATCTGGGCGACATGTTTGAACGCCCGGTACTGCAGGAGTCGGGCGAACAACAGGTCGCGCACCTCCAGCAGGGCCAGGTCTTCGGCGTCCTCAACCTCCCCGGCAGGTAGCAATCGGGCCGCTTTCAGATCCAACAGTGTTGCGGCGATCACCAGGAAGGTGGTGGTCTCATCAAGCTCCAGCTGTGGGCCGATCTGGCGCGTATAGGCGATGAAATCGTCTGTCACCTGATGGAGCGCGACTTCGGTGACATCGAGTCGGTGGGCGAAAATCAGTTGGAGTAGCAGGTCGAAAGGACCCTCGAAGTTGCTCAGCCGGACCTGGAAGCCTTTGTCACGGCCCGGTTCGGCCATCTCACCGGGCGCTGGGTGCACGTTCACTTGCCGAAGCGGTCAATGACCTCGCGGGCCAGTGCGCGGTACGCCTGCGCGCCCCCAGATTTGGGGGCCCAGGTGGTAATCGGTTCACCGGCCACGCTGGTTTCGGGGAAGCGAACGGTGCGGCTGATCACGGTGTCGAAAACCAGGTCACCGAAGCGTTCGACCACCCGGCTCATCACCTCGCGGGCATTGACGGTGCGGCTGTCGAATCTGGTGACCAGAATGCCGCTGATGGTGAGCTCAGGATTGAGCCGGTCCCGCACCTTATCCACGGTGTCGGTGAGCAACGCCAGTCCGCGCAGCGAGAAGAACTCGCACTCGGTTGGAATCAGCACCCCCTCCGAACAGGCCAGCGCATTGACGGTGAGCAGACCCAGCGATGGCTGGCAATCGATCAACACGTAGTCGTAGCGGTCGAGAACCGGACGCAGTGCGCGGCCCAGGGTCTGTTCCCGGCCGACCTCGTTGACCAACTGGATCTCGGCCGCCGACAAGTCGATATTGCTCGGAACCAGGTCAAGTCCGGCGACCCGGGTGGGTATCAGCACGTCCTCGATTCCCACCCGCGGCTCGACCATCAGGTTGTGCACGGTGTTGGCGAGCTCGTAGTGGGGTACTCCGAGACCGGCCGATAGCGCGCCCTGCGGATCCAAGTCCACCAGAAGCACCCGCCGACCGTACTCGGTCAATGCGGCACCTAGGTTGATGGTGGAGGTGGTCTTGCCCACCCCGCCCTTCTGGTTGCACATCGAGATCACCATGGCCGGTCCGTGGGCGGCCAACGGAGCCGGAACCGGGATCACCCGTTCGGGCCGGCCGGTGGGGCCGATCTTGGCGTCTTCGTGCTCCTCTGTCACGCCTCAACTCCTCTAGGGGCCACCCGGATCAGCTGAATCGGCGGCGTGGCGAACATCGGCGCAGAGTCTATCGCTGGGTCGGGACCGGTTGTGCCCGCATGGCCGTTAAGGAGTTCCGTCACGCCCGCGGATGCGCCCCGGCCCACACTTCCCGGAGCGCGTTGACCGTGACCAGGGTGTAGATCTGGGTGGTCGTGACCGAGGCGTGGCCCAGAAGTTCCTGTACGGCCCGCACATCCGCCCCGCCGTCGAGCAGATGGGTCGCGAAGGAGTGCCGCAGGGTGTGTGGTGATACCGCCGCGGTGATTCCGGCCCGCTCGGCGGAGTCCTGCAGCACCTGCCAGGCGCTCTGCCGCGACAGCCGGCCACCGCGGGCGTTGAGGAAGGTCGCTCCGCCCGGGCCGGCTCCAGTCCCGCGCCGCGCCAGGTCGGGGCGCCCCCGAACGAGATAGGCCTCCAGTGCGGCGATGGCCGGCCGGCCCACCGGAACCAGTCGCTGTTTACCGCCCTTGCCACGCAGCAGCACTGATCGCGCCTGGGTGTCTACATCGTCGACGTCGAGGCCGACCGCTTCGGAGATCCGGGCACCGGTGGAATACAGCAGTTCCAGCAGGGCGCGGTTACGCAGGGGCAGCGGACCGTCGGACGGGGCATCCCCGCCGGCACCGTCGAGCAGTGCCAGTACCTCCTCGAGGGGAAGGCTCTTGGGCAACCGGCGACTCGGGGTCGGCGGTTTGACCGCCCGGGCGACGTCGAGGTCGATAATCCCCTCGGCGGCGGCGAAACGGTGTAGGCCGCGTACCGCGATCAGTGCTCTGGCCGCCGACACCGCCGATAGCGCGGTCACACCGGTATCGGGATCCCCGCGACGCAGCGTCACGAGGAACTCGCTGACATCGTTCTCGCTGACGTCGCGCAGATCACCGATACCCCGCAGGGTCAAATGATCGACATAACGACGCAGATCGCGACGGTACGAACTGATGGTGTTCGCTGCGACTCCACGTTCGATGGTCAGATGGTCGAGGTAGCCCTGAACCTGTCCGCCCACCGCAAGGGGTGCGGCGACAGCGATACGCCCCGCGGACTCGGCGCGAAACGTGGTCATCGACGCCCGTTTCGGGTCGCGAAGGTCGATGGGCGGTCCGGCCACGGGGCGTCGACGGGACGGGTCGGGCTCCCGTGGATGATCACCTCGTGGGCCGCCAGCACGCCGGTGGCGGCCGTCGCGTTGACGATATCGCCGGCGAGAACCCGCTCGGCGGCATCCCGCAAGCTCAGCCAGTGCACCGTCAGGTCGGCTTCCTCGTGCTCGGCCTGGGGCCGGCCGACGTGCCGCAAACCACGGGCCAGGTAGACCCGGACCGCTTCGTCACAAAACCCCGGCGAGGACGCCACGTCGACGAGAACCCGCCAATTCTCGGCGACCAGACCGGTCTCCTCGCGTAGTTCGCGGGCGGCGGCGGCGGCCGGCTGCTCCCCCGGTTCGTCGAGCAGGCCGGCGGGTAACTCCCAGAGCCGGTGGCCCAGTGGGTGCCGGTACTGGTAGATCATGGCGATCTGATCCTCGTCGTCGACTGCGGCGACGGCCACCGCTCCGTAGTGCTCGACGACCTCACGGGTGGCGGTATCGCCGCCGGGCATCCGCACCCTGTCGGTGCGCAGAGCCAGAATCTCCCCGCGAAACAAGGTTTCGGTTGCGACGATCTCGAAGTCGTGGTCAGCCACGGGCATGTTCAGCCAACGGCGGCGCGACCGCGGGTTCGGCTGGTGTGTCGGGGGTGTCCCGGTCGTTCGGATACTGCTCGGGCATTTCCACCGGCAACCGCTCGGCCGCTTTGTAGTCGAGCGCGGCGCCGACGAATGCGACGAACAGAGGATGGGGACGGGTCGGCCGGCTCTTGAGTTCGGGATGCGCCTGGGTGCCGACGAGGAAGGGATGCACGTCGGCGGGATACTCAACGAACTCAACCAGATGGCCATCCGGGGATGTGCCGGAGAACCGAAGGCCGCTTGCCGCGATCCGGTCGCGATAGGCATTGTTGACCTCGTACCGGTGCCGATGGCGCTCCGATACGGTGGTAGCTTGATATGCCTGCGCCACAACGGATTCCGGTTCCAGCACCGCCGGATAGGCACCCAGCCGCATAGTACCGCCCAGATCGGCCTCGCCGGCGACCGCGTCACGTTGATCAGCCATCGTGGAGATCACCGGATGGGGGGTGGCGGGGTCGAATTCAGCCGAATTCGCCTCGGTCATCCCCACCGAACGGGCCGCTTCGATCACGATGCACTGCAGTCCCAGGCAGAGACCGAGCAGTGGCAGGCCACGATGCCGGGCGTAGCGGATGGCACCGATCTTGCCGTCGATCCCGCGGATCCCGAAGCCTCCCGGGATGAGCACGGCGTCAACGTCATCAAGAACCGCGGCCGCCCCAGCATCGGTTTCGCAGTCATCGGATGCCACCCAGCGCATCTCGACTCTGGCCCGGTGCGCAAACCCGCCGGCGCTCAACGCCTCCGCCACTGACAGATAGGCATCGGACAGGTCGATGTACTTGCCCACCAGGGCGATCCGTACCGTCTCCCGGGGTTCGTGCACCCGTCGCAAGAGATCGTCCCAGGTAGTCCAGTCGACATCGCGGAACGGCAGATTGAGTCGGCGCACCACGTAGGCGTCGAGTTCCTCACGGTGCAGCACCTTGGGGATATCGTAAATCGACGGTGCATCCGGGGTGGAGATCACACCATCGAAGTCGACATCGCACATCAGCGCGATCTTTTCCTTCAGCGGTTCCGGCACGTCTCGATCGCAGCGCAGGATCAGCGCATCCGGGGTGATCCCGATGCTGCGCAGCGCAGCCACCGAGTGCTGGGTGGGCTTCGTCTTCAGTTCACCGGACGGCGCGAGATAGGGCACCAGGGAGACGTGCAGGAAGAAGCAATTCTCCCGACCGACCTCGTGGCGGACCTGGCGGGCGGCTTCCAGAAAGGGCTGGGATTCGATATCGCCGACAGTGCCACCTATCTCGGTGATGACGACGTCGGGCCGTCGGCCGGCCTGGTCGGGCTGTGCCATCGCGGTGATCCGCGATTTGATCTCATCGGTGATATGCGGGATGACCTGGACGGTATCGCCCAGGTACTCGCCGCGACGTTCCTTGGCGATCACCGTCGAGTAGACCTGGCCGGTGGTGACATTCGCCGATCCGGAGAGGCTGCGATCGAGGAACCTCTCGTAGTGGCCGACGTCGAGATCGGTCTCGGCGCCGTCCTCGGTGACGAATACCTCCCCGTGCTGGAATGGATTCATGGTTCCCGGATCGACATTCAGATACGGGTCGAGCTTCTGCATGGTGACCTGAAGGCCGCGGGATATCAACAGCTGGCCCAGACTGCTCGCGGTGAGGCCCTTGCCGAGTGAGGAGGCCACGCCGCCGGTGACGAAGAGGTGCTTGGTCGCGGCCTGGGGGTGCTTGCGCAATGCGGGCAAGTGCAACCTCCGTGACGACGGCGCAGGACTTTGTTCGAGCCAGGCCAAACGACTCTGAAAGGTCTGGTTGGGGCCTGCCGACCCACGGAAACTGACCCTAACACCGTCCCTGTCGGGACGGCGCTGACACACCGGGGGTGCTACTGGACGGTCACTGCTGCCGCGCCGGCGCCGATCCCGTAATCACCCGGGGCCGCCCCGCCGATCATCGCCCCGAGGGCCAGCACGCTGGTTATCCGTCCGGATTCGGAATCGAGATCGTCAACGGTGCTCACCGCACGTGCTGTTCCGGCGTCGGCCCGGGCGATCGCGACAGCCGAAACCCCGGTGGCGGAACCATACCGACCGGCGAGAACCGTCCCGGAACCGTGCGGGGCCAGGCCAGCGGCGAACCGGGCCACCGTCGCCCCCTGGTGTCCGGCGTCATCGCCCAGTGCCCCGCCGGTCACGACGACGGCCGCATCGGCCGCAGGCAGGGAGCCCGGCCCGGTGTTGTCGTAGGTCAGGAACCCGGTCTCGGCCAGCGCTGCGAGCACGGTGCCCCGGGCCGCATCGTCGACCGGCACGATTGCGGGGTCACGGTTGATCAGCAGGGCGAGCCCGAGCAGATCACCGGCTTGGGAACCCTCGTCGATCAGGCCGGTGTTCAGCCGAGTTCCCGGGGGGACGATCGGAGAGTTGACCACTGAACGCAGTTTCTCTGCGGAGCCGCCGGCCACGAACTCCTCGGTGAGCCCGATGGTGCCGGTCACCGACCCACCGGCCCGGCCGATCAGATCAGCGATACGGTCACTGTCAGCGCCGTCGGCGTCCGGGGTGCGGAAGATCACCACCGTTTTTCCGGCCAGCACACCGCGAACCATGCGGTCTGCCATCTGGCCATCGAAATCGTCCGCGGCCAGCAGTTTTTCAGTGAGGGCCCGCTTCTCGTCGGTGAGGACTTCCACCTGATGCTGCAGATCGCCCTTGTCGGCCCGCAGGACGGACTCCATGGGACCGGAGAGCATCCGGGCACCGAGGACAAACCCGGCGGCGAGCGCGATGAACACGGCCGCCAGCGACAGCACGAAACGCCGACGCGACTTCACGTCAGGTCAGCCAGCTCTGCACCCAGCTGGTCAGCTGATTCCAGTAGGTGGACAGCCAGTCGATCACCACGGTGTCGGCCCGCGATACCCACAGGGCGGCGACCACCGCGAACAAAACGGCCATGACGAGCAGAGCGATGGCTCCACCGGAAATATGGCTGCGGTACAGCGTCGAAACCGCTTTGGCATCGACCAACTTCTCGCCAACCTTCAGCCGGGTGAGGAAGGTCGACGGGTTGGTCTGCGCGCGTGAGCGATCGAAGAACTCCTCGATGCTGGCCGACTGACCGACCGTGACGATGAGCGCGGCGCCATGATGATCGACGAGCAGCAGCGCGAGATCGGTCGCGGAGCCTGCGGCCGGGAATGTCATCGCTCCGATTCCGAGGTCCTGGATCCGCTCCAGGCCCGCCGCGTGCCCATCGGCATCCGCCGGCAGCACCACCTGTGCGCCGCACTTGAGAGAGTCGGCGCTGATCTGCTCGGGATTGCCGACGATGAGAGCAGGTCGGTAGCCGCCCTCGCGCAGAATGTCGGCACCGGTACCGACGCCGACCAGCACCGGCTGATACTCCTTGATGAACGGCTTGAGCCCCTTGAGGTCCTCGGCGGCGGCCGGCCCGTCGGTAACGACAACGACATGGCGCCGGTAGACGTCGACGTCGACCTCCGGCACGCCGATACCGTCGATCAGCAGAGGGCTTTCGCTGCGAATGAATTCAATGGTGTTGCCCGCGAAGGCCTCCAGATGCGCGACCAGACCGGTCTTTGCGTCGTGCATGAGATCGGCGATCTCTTCATCGGTGCGTTCCACCCCATGCAGCAGCCGGCGGTCGCCGTGATAGATGCCACCTTCATGCAGTCGGACTTTGGAGCCGTCCTTGATCTTCCTGAAAATCTCCGGGCCGGCATTGTCGACCAGCGAGATGTTGTTCGCGACCAAGACCTCCGGTCCGAGATTGGGATAGCGCCCGGAGATCGACGGTGAGGCATTGACCACGCCGATGACTCCGGCGTCGACGAGCGCGTCGGCGGTCACCCGGTCGAGATCAAGGACGTCAAGGACCGCGATATCGCCGGGGCCCACCCGACGAAGCAGGCGGTCGATGTCCCGATCAACCCGGGCGGTCCCGGTGACACCAGGTCGTCCGTGTGCATTACGCGAGAGGAGCGCCGACATCTTCATAGGCCCGATTCTGTCGGCGCTTCACATCAACGGGCGGGAGGCGCGCCGTAACAATAGCCCCAGAAGTCTCAATCCTTCACATCAGTAACAGCGCCGAAGAGACGGCGATCAGCGCGATTCCCGCTCAGATCGAGCGGCGGCGAGCAGTTCGCGTGCGTGTGCGCGGGCGGTGTCGGACTCACCCAACCCGGCCAGCATCCGGGCCAGCTCAGCCACCCGCTGCTCATCGTCGAGCCGGCGCACCGCACTGACCGGCCCAGCACTGTCCACCACCAGATGGGTGTCGGCATAGGCGGCCACCTGCGGCAGGTGCGTGACGACGATGACCTGGTGGCCATCGGCGAGTCTGGCGAGCCGGCGGCCGATCTGGACAGCCGCCCGGCCACCCACCCCGGCATCGATCTCGTCGAACACCATGGTGGTGCCCGCCGTCGAGGCGGAGAGCACCACCTCCAAAGCGAGCATCACCCGGGACAGCTCGCCACCGGAGGCGCTCTTGCTCAGCGGTAGTACCGAGCCGCCCGGGACTGCCCCACGGTGCGCGGTGAAGCCGAACTCGACAACGTCGGTCCCCTCGGATCCGGCGTGGGCCAGCACACCCGATGGCAACAACACCGGAGCCGTATCGTCATCTCGGGCGGCGACCGGGGTGACGGTGACGGTGAACTGGGCCTCCGCCATTGCCAGACCGGAGAGCTCAGCGGTCACGGCCTCTGACAAACCGGCGGCGGCCCCGGTCCGCAAATCGGACAGCTCGACCGCCGCGGCTGCGACCTGCTCGGCAAGTTCCCCCACCCGTCTGGACAGCCCGGTCAGTGTTTCCTCCGAGACGTCGAGTTGTACCAGCCGGCGGCGGGCATCATCAGCCCACCGCAGCACCCCGTCGACATCGGCCGCGTATTTCCGGGTCAGGCTGCGTAGTTCGGCCTGGCGCGCGAGGCGGGTCTCCAGTGCGCTGGCATCGGCTGGCAGCCCGGCGAGGAAATCGCCCAGCTCCCCTGCCACGTCGCCGACCACACCGAGCATCTCGGTGAGGCGCCGTCCGAGGTCGGTAAGCCCGATATCGCCGACAGAGTCCAACAAGGTGGCTGCGCGGGCCAGCAAATCGATGGCGGAACGGTCATCGACGTTCGCGGCGATGTCATCAGTTCCGGACAGCGCGGTCCGCGCACCGGCGGCAGCCTCCCGAACGGCGTCCAGTTCGGAGAGCCGGCGAATCTCGTCGACCAGAGCCTCATCTTCGCCGGGTACCGGATCCACCTGCTCAATCTCGGCAAGTCCGAACTTCAGCCGATCGGCTTCCTGGGCCATTTCGCGGGCACGGTTGGAACGGTCAACCAAATCACGCCGGGCGGCCAACCAGGCGTCTCGCAGCTTCCGGTAGTTCTCCAACCGCTCTGCCGCCCCGGCGAAGCGATCCAGCGCCGCGCGTTGCTCGTCGGGGCGCATCAATCGCAGCTGATCGTTCTGACCGTGCAGCGTCAGCAGGCCGGTGGTGAACGTCGTCAGCGTTCTGGCCGGCACGCTACGCCCCCCGAGGTAGGCGCGGGAGGGACCCTCGCGGTTGACGGTGCGCAGGGCGATGATGGCGCCGTCATCGTCGCGTTCTGCGGCACAGGAGTCGAGGATCTCCTCGACCCGGCCGGCAATGTGGGCATCAATCTCGTCGGTACTGAATCGGCCCTCCACCACCGCCCGGCCGGATCCGGACCGCACCCTGCCGACCTCGGCACGGGCACCGCCGAGCAGGTGCAATCCGGTAACCACCATGGTCTTTCCGGCACCGGTCTCCCCGGTGAGAACAGTCAACCCGCGGTCGAATTCGGCAGTGGCGGAGACGATCGCGCCGAGGGACTCGATCCGGATCTCGGCGAGCATCTAGCGCTCGCGCCAACTGGTCACCGGCAGCTGGAACTTGCGCACCAGACGGTCGGTGAAGGGCGCGCTGTCCAGCCGCACCCACTTGAGCGGAACGTGGCATTTGGTCACCTGGAGCCGCCCTCCGGCCGGTACCACGATTTCGCGGCGCCCGTCGCAGAGCACCACCGCATCCGGGTTATCCGGGTCGACGTCGATGGTGATCACCGCATTGGGATTGGTCACCATCGGCCGGGCGAACAATGCGTGCGCGTTGTTGGGCACCACGATGATCGCCTCGAGGTCGGGCCACACCACCGGGCCGCCCGCGGAAAACGCGTATGCGGTGGAACCGGTGGGACTCGATACCAGCACCCCGTCGCAGCCGAAGGCCGAAACCGGCCTGCCATCGATGGTGACCATGACACCCAGCACGCCCTGGTGGATATCTTTCTCCAAGCTGGCGTCGTTGAGCGCCCACCCCCGGCCGAGCACCTCACCGCCGGCACTGACAAGGATGTCGAGCGCCATCCGGTGTTCGACCCGATAATCCCGGGCGATGATGTGCTCGAGGACCGTGTCGATGGCATCAGCCTCGGCTTCGGCCAGAAACCCGATCCGACCGAGATTGACGCCGAGCACCGGGATCTCGGCATTGCGGGCAAGCTCAGCCGCCCGAAGAAACGTGCCATCCCCGCCCAGGACCAGAACCAGTTCACAGCCCACAGCGGCGCCGGCATCGCCGTCGACCACCTCGATCTCGGCCCCGGTTGCGTGCAACTCGGCGGGGTCCAGATGCAGACCACCGCGATCGACGGCCTCGCGGGACAACAGCCGAAGCCGAATATCGTTCTGCCCCAGCACGGTACCGACTCGGCGGGCGGTCTCATTGGCCTCGTTGCGGCCCGGGTGCACCACCAGCAGGACCGTTCGGCGTTGGCGGTCTGCCATCACGGTGTCTCCATCGTCACCGGGGTCCCGCCTCAACGGCGCGGGATATCGCATCCGCCAGCGCGTCACCAGCCAGGGGGCTGCCGGAATCAGCGCGCAGTCGCAGGAAATACTCCACATTGCCCGACGGCCCGGGCAGCGGACTCGCCGTCACCGCGACCGCGGGCCAGCCCAGTTCAGCAGCCCGGGCCGCGACCCCGAGAACCGCCCCGGCGCGCAACCGGGGATCGGAAACCACCCCGCCGGCACCGACATTGTTTCTGCCCACTTCGAACTGCGGTTTCACCATCGGAACGATATCGCCGTCCGGGGCAGCGCAGGCGGTCAGTGCCGGCAACACGGTCCCCAGGGAAATGAATGACAGGTCCGCGACGATCATGTCGGCCGGACCGCCGATCGCATCGGGTTCCAGATCGCGGACGTTGGTCCGCTCCACCACCTGCACCCGGTCATCCGAACGCAGCGACCAGGCGAGCTGGCCGTACCCGACATCGACCGCGACCACCTCGCGTGCACCGCGGTCCAGTAACACCTCGGTGAAGCCCCCGGTCGACGCACCGGCGTCCAGACAACGGCGCTGACACACATCGATGGCGAAGACGTCCAGCGCGCCGATGAGCTTGTGCGCGCCGCGCGAGACCCAGGCCCTCTCATCGGCCCCGCCGACGGTGATCCGAGCGGTAACCTCGACAGCGGTCGCGGGTTTGGCCGCGGGCATCCCGTCGATGGTGACGCGCCCCGCACCGATGAGTTCGGCCGCCTGCTGACGGGAGCGGGCCAGCCCCCGCCGGACCAGTTCAGCGTCAACCCGGGCCCGTCGCGGCATACGCAGCTCAGTCCTTCTCGACCGATTCCAGGGCGTCGACCAAGATCTGATGCGCCTCCTCGAGGCGGTGGCCGACGGCGTCGATATCGGTCGTGTCCGGGTCGGCCTCGGCGCCAACGGTGTGGTCCGGTGCCGGCCGGGGCAGCTCAGCCAGAATCGCGTCAACCCTGGCGAGGATCGCGTGGGGTTCGGTATCCATATCGGCGTTCACGCTAGCGGATCGGGTTCGTCGAGCAATGACCAGCGCCGCAGCGCTGACCTGGCCACGATATCGCCGGCCCGCACCGTACCCGTCGGCCCATCCCCGGCCTCGTCCCAGACAGCCCGGGCGGTGGCCCGCACGATCGACAATCCATCAGCGCCGGGGGCGTACCCGGTCGAGCTGACGATGACACCATCGGGGCCGGCCTCGGTTTTCCAGGCCGGGTGTGCCGCAACCTCCAGGCCGGGCGCGCTGTCCAGCAGGGCCCGCAGGTCGGTGCCGATATATGTGGGGCGGTGAATAAGATCGGCGTGCACCGCGTCGCGAGCAGTGCTGACCCCGGTCAGCACCATCAGGCTTGGCAGGCCGGCGGCGTTCGCCCCGGCGATATCGGTATCCAGCCGGTCGCCCACCACCAGCGGGGTGCGGTACCGACCGCGCGCGAGGGCGTCGAACATCAGGGTGGGCGCCGGTTTGCCGGCGACCAGCGGTTCGGTACCGGTGGCAGTCCGGAGAACCGCAACCATAGCCCCGTTACCGGGAACCAGCCCCCGCTCGGTCGGTAGAGTCGGGTCCAGATTGGTCGCCACCCACAATGCGCCGGACTCGACAGCGAGGGTCGCCTCGGCGAGATCGGGCCAGCCGAGGCTCATCGACAAGCCCTGGACAACGGCGACGGGCTGATCGGCGAAGGTGCGGACGGGCTGCAATCCGACGGTGCTGATCTCCGCGGCCAGTGCGCCCGTACCGAGAACCAGCACCTTGGCATCCGGCGGAAGCCGGTCCGCCAGCAGCCGTGCCGCGCTCTGGGCGCTGGTTGCCACATCATCGTCGCTGGCGGTGAAGCCCAATTCACGCAGGTGATCGGCGACCTCCCGGGCTGAACGGGAAGCATTGTTGGTGACGAAGATCGCCCGGCTGTCGACCGCCGTCAGCGTTTCCACCGCACCGCTGGTCGGCACATGGCCGCGGAACAGGGTGCCGTCCAGATCGAGAAGTAGGCAGTCATGCTGCTGCGCAAGCGATTCCATCTCAGGAAAGCTCGTCGATCCGGTCCTCGGCATCGGTGACCCCGTGGATATCGGCGGCCGCCGACTTCATGAACCATCCCAGCGCATCGTCGGGCCGGGCGAGCGCCAGCAGTGTCTCGGCGTGCGCGTAGAACAGCCGGGCAGCGGTCGACCCGGTTCGGGACGGGTCGAGCGCCGGTGATGACAAAACGGCCAACGCCTGATCCAGTTGGCCGAGGTCGGCCCGGGCACCCGCGGCGACGATCCGCATCTCGTCGGCGTCGTCCCCGGTGAGGGCCGCAGCCTCCGGGCTCCGGGCCAACTCGATCGCGCGTTCGGGTCTGCCGACGCCACGCTCGCAGTCGGCGATGAGCGGCAGCAGCGCGGATTTCGAGCCCATCCGACGCGCCGCCCGGAACTCCGACAGTGCCTGCGCCCAATCCCCGCAGTGATAGGCCGCAATTCCGACCGCCTCCCGAATCGCGGCAATCCGGCCGGACCGGGCGCGGGCGGCCTGGGCATGGGATAAGGCGGCTTCGGGGTCGGCGTCGAGGAGCTCTCCGGCCGCGACGAGATGCCGCGCCACGGTGTCGGCGGTGGACTTGTCCAGGGTGAACAGCTCGGCGCGGACATCCGGGGCCAGCTGTTTAGCCTCGACAGTCGCGGGGATGAGCGGCCGGCCCGGGACCCCGGCCGCGTCGGGGCCGATTGGCTGCTGGGGCTGCGTACGGCGGGCACGATCCGGGCCGGACCGCCGCGGCGCAGCAGCATGCGGACGCCGTTTGACCACCCGATCCGGTTGGGCGGCGCTGCGGGCGGGCCGGCGGCCTGTGTTCTCGCTATTTTTATCGTCGACCATTTGGGCTAAGGATACGGGCAGTGCGGATCTGCCGACAATTCGGCGTTATTCGGTAATTGCCTGGTGATCTCGGCGGAGTAATTTTTTATGGCATAAAGCGGAGCACCCCCCGATTTCTCGGGGGGTGCTCCTTAATGTGTGTTCGGCGGTGTCCTACTTTTCCACCCGGGTTGGGTAGTATCATCGGCGCTGGCTGGCTTAGCTTCCGGGTTCGGGATGGGTCCGGGCGTTTCCCTGCCGCTATGGCCGCCGT
>Ga0180429_10000106_pt1 | contig 78725 bp, 62 predicted proteins | sample SS_ome_FD_132428 | JGI IMG/M metagenome (GOLD analysis project Ga0180429, IMG submission 132428) | Hypersaline lake sediment archaeal communities from the Salton Sea, California, USA - SS_1_S_1 metaG | ecosystem: Environmental > Aquatic > Non-marine Saline and Alkaline > Hypersaline > Sediment ... | reverse complement strand
ATGTTGTGAACTTTGAGCTTCGGGACGTTCACCAGAACACACCCCGGATAGGCCCTTCGATCTTCCGGATCGTCCGGGTCTCCGCCTATGACCGCCTTATGCAGGGTGATGGACTTGTAGTTGACCCCACCGGCCACCCCGACCTCGCGGCCCTTGTTCGTGTCGTCGAAGATCCGGTTCAGGTCGTACACCATGAGCCTGTCCTGCGCCTCCCCGGGGGGGAGGTAGGTGCCGGTTACGCTCTCTTCGTAGCCTCGCATGGGGTCGTCGGTCTGTCCGGGCCGGAGGGATTCCGCCAGGTATTTCCGGGCGAAGTAGAAGCCCCAGCCGCCGTAGAAATCGCCCGACCTGCCCTCCATCACCGCCTCGGGCGTCACCGGATGCCCGTCGGATGTGAGCCTCGAGTAAAACCGGGCGGTGGCCGTGACCGCCGTCGCTGCTTCCCCGACGGCCATCTGGTGATAGGGTATGTCCATCTTTTCGCGGAACCATCGCATCAGGGCTGCCATGAAAGGCCATTCCGTGCAGGCCGCGCTGCCGCCGTCCGGGCCGTGGGTCTGGAAATCTACGTTTGTCGGGGTGACCACGTTTGGCTTGAACAGGAGCTTCTGCCCTTTCTCGAGTCTCAGCCCGACCTCTCTGCCGAACCCGGTTTCTTCTTCCAGGGCGCCGAGGGCCATGTCGAGGCATTCATAGGTGTAGTCGATCTTCTCCTTGATCTCGGCCCAGGCCGACGGATCGGCGTCATTTATATATTCTTTCAGCAGGCCCCCGATGCCGGCATACGATCTTTCCGTGTCCATCCTCACGGCACCGACGGGTGATCCGCTTGCGTCCGCGGCCTGCTTCCCGATGGGTGTGTCCACTTGTGTGTCTCTGCTGAAGGGCATGGAGGGACCTCCTTCCTGCGGTTTGTGCGGGCGGTGGGTCAGGAGCGGCCTGTCCCTGAAGCGGGGGTAGAGATCGAATCGCTTCAGGGGCCGACGGCGGGAATCATCATAGGAAATAAATGCGCGCCAGGCAAACCGGGGTCTCACGGGTGGGCGGAACCGGAAGGAGGGAAGAGACGTGTCGATCGAGAGGGGCCCAGGGAGGTGGGGCCGGGACCCCTCTTGCGGTCAGCTCGCGGGCCCTAGGATCTCCCCGGTCTCGCAGTAGTGCTTCAGCGATTCAGCGAGAAAGGTCAGCATGCCGGCCATCCCATCGGCGGTGGCGTCTCCCATGTGCCTGTTGCCTTCTTCGTTCACGGCAGTGACCGTGAAATCCCATTGCACCCGGGTGTTGCCGTCGCCCTGGTCCTGCATTTCGGCTTCGACCTTGGCAACGGACAGGCTCGTGACGAGCGCGAAGTGGACGCGGTGCCCCTCCGGGTCCCAGAGGGTCGTGTACCAGACCGTCGAGCCGAGGTCGGCCGAGGGGAAGAGAGCGGGGGCGGACATCCCCTCGGAGAAAACGCAGTTGTTCTCGTTCTTTCCACCCTCCGAGTAGATCATCTCGCACTGCCAGCTGTCGATCCACTTGTACTCTTCGATCGGACAGGCCAGAGGAAAGACCTTGTCAACGGGGGCCTGAATGGCCACTTCCTGTGTGCGGTGAATCCGCTTCGCCTTGAATGAAGACATTTGAATGACCTCCTCGTCCTTACGGGTTGTTGTGATGGATGTCTCCATCTTACGAGATGGGCCACCGGAGGATCTTGTCGGATGGTGAAAAAGACTTGATATTTTGCGCCCTGCGGCATATTTCTTGGTCCCATGGTGATCCGGAAGCCCAAGGGGAAAACAAGAACAGACGCGACCGCCTCGAGTGATCTTACGGTCATTCTGCTGAAATACGCTTCCGGGTTGGGGATAGAGATCGAGGATGTCTGCAAGGAGGTCGGGCTCGATCCGGCCACCCTGAACGATCCGGGGGCCAGGATTTCGGCGGATACGTTCAACGCCCTCTGGGAGGAGGTCGTTCTGAGGTCCAGGGATCCGGATTTCGGCCTCCATTTCGGGGAGGGGGCTCATGCGCTCTTCGGCGGCCACATCCTGTTCTCGGTCATGATGAACTGCCCGACCGTGGGGGATGCCCTCCGGAAATTCTTCCGCTATCACAGCCTCATGGCCGACCTCAACGAAATGCGGATCTCCGGAAGGGGCGCGTATGCCTCGGTTCGCCTGGAAACCCTGCGGCCCGGAGTGAAGCTTCACAGGCATCATTGCGAAGCGGTTCTGGGCATCGTCGTTACCTCCCTGCGCCGGCTCTCCGAGAACCGGATCGATCCGGTAGAAGTCCGGTTCGCCCATCCCGAGCCGCCGGACGTGACCGAGCACGAACGTGTTTTCCGCTCGCCACTTCTCTTTCGCCAACCTGAAAACCGGATTATCCTCCGAAAGGAGGACCTGGCCCTGCAGATCTTCCTGGCCAGTCCGGACCTGCTCGAGGCCCTGGAGCGATTCGCGCAGGAGCGCGTTCAGGATCTCTATGGACGGGACAGCTGGGCGGACCGGGTGACGCGCTCCATCGGGCAGATGCTGTCCAGGGGGGAAAGGCCCGGCATCGAGTCGGCGGCACAGGGGCTGGCGGTCAGTACACGGCATCTTCAAAACCGGTTGAAGGCCGAAGGGGTTACCTATCAGAAGCTACTCGACCGGATCCGTGAGGAGATGGCCCTCCGGTATCTCGGGAAACCGGAGGTGACGATCTGTGACATCGCCTTTCTGCTCGGCTTTTCGGAACAGAGCGCTTTCAACCACGCCTTCAAGAGATGGACGGGAAAGACCCCGGGGGAATACCGAAAGGGGATGACCCGAAATCCGTGAACCAGTCCAAAGGAGAACCATCATGGCGAAAAGAGCTGCCCTTGCAGTCGTGACGGTGTTTATCTGTTGGGCGGTGGTGGATTTCGTGATTCACGGGATCCTTCTGCAAACGTCTTATGTGGAGACGGCCGATCTCTGGCGCCCCATGGCAGAGATGAAGATGGGCCTCACGTACATCGTCACCTTCATCTCGGCGGTGGTCTTCGTGTTGATTTATGCCCTGTTCTTTGGAAAGAAAGGCCCGGGAACCGGCCTGGCTTACGGGGGCCTCTTCGGGCTTGGCGCAGGCATCTCCATGGGCTACGGGACCTACTCCGTCCAGCCCATCTCCTACATGATGGCCCTTACGTGGTTCCTGGGGAGCTTGGTCGAAGGCGTCCTGGCAGGCCTGATCGTAGGCGCCATCGTCAAGGACGACGTCCAGGTCGCTAGCCCCTCATAAGGGCCAGGCACACGAAGGAAGCGATCAGGAGCACCGCGGACAGCGCGCAGAGCGGTATGTTGCGCTTGACGAAGATGCTCACCAGCTCCGGGGATGTGTTTGCGTTCTTGAAGAGCTCGGCCTCCACCTTGGCGAAACCGCTGCCGATAAAGACCCCCAGGAAGGCCCACTGAAATCCTACCGCGAGCAGGGACAGGGCCGTCGCCTGCCCCGAGAGGTAGAGGTACGCGTTGAAGGCGGTGGTTATGAGGATCGTGAGGGTGAAGAGATTGTCAAAGAGGAGTTGCGGGCTCTTGTCCCGGATGAAGACTGGGTACGTGTTCTTGAACATTTCGGCCCCCGCCGACTCGAACATCCAGTTCAGGAATCTGCCGAGCAGGATTGTGTGGCCTACCATGGCCCCTGCGGCGGTTCCGGTCAGGACAACAGTCACGACCCATGCCAGCTGTGCGATATCCATCCTTACCCCCTTCTGCAGTTGATGTGCCTCACGCAGGGTCCTTTTAGCAGAAGTTGATGTCCTGACTCAATATTCTGACCCAATATTCTTTCGTCGACACCGGCAGTGAAAGGGGGACGTTCTTGACTAACTGGACAAACGTCTGGTGTGGCAATTAGTCCAATTAGTCAAGAACGTCCCCTATTGTGTCGTCCCGTGTTCTCCTGCGTTGACACCGGGAGAGGGGCGGTCCTATACTGCCGCTGTCCCCAAGGGAAAACCGATTCCGTCAAGTCTCGAGAGGAGGGCGAACATGGGCATTTTCAAGCGTATATTCGGCATTTGTGCGACCCAGGTGCCTGCCAACTCCGGGTGCTGGAGCTATGGCGGCGGCAAGCTGGAGGTCAGCCTGGACAAGGCGCCGGAGCTGTCGCAGAAGGGCGGGGCGGTCCGGCTGGAGGGGCCTTCTCTTCCGAAGCGAGTGCTCGTTGTGCACGGGCAGGATGGGGCGTTCCATGCATTCCCCAACCGCTGCACCCACATCGGCCACCGCAGGATCGATCCCGTCCCCGGGGAGGACAAGATCCGATGCTGCAGCGTGGGGAAGTCCACGTTCGATTACTCGGGCAAGCTTCTCTCCGGCTCTGCCAAGGAATCGCTCGAGCCCCTGGCCCTCGAATCGGATGGAAGCAAGCTGGTCATCTCGGTCTCTTAGCGATCGTTCCCAGGATTCCCTGTCTTAAGAAATGGATAGGAGACTGTTCAAGGGTGAGGTGCGCGTGATTTCCGGCATGAGGGACAACGGATCCGTGTTGCCATCGCCCGAAGCGCCCTCCTTTTCAGAAGAACCTCGACTAGCACGGGTCGATGTTATATTGTGTTGTACGATGGTATTCTGTTGGCAAAGACTCGCAACGACCAGGGAGGAGAGCCATGAGCCACAAGAGGAGCCTATTCTTTGTTGTGTTCGCGCTCTGCGCGATGGTATCGAATACGGGCTGCAACGATTTCGCGGACCTGTTGGACATGGGTGCAGGTTCCGAAGCACAGTTCCTCTGCTCGAACGTTTTCATCTCGGACCGCTCCCCAGAGTCGGTGTTCGAGCAGGAAGGCAATCTGGGCGAGCGAATGGGCGAAATAGGCGCATTGGTTGAGTCGCTGATGGACTGTGAAGTCGACTATGAAGACGAGAGTGCGACATGCATCATCCTCGGGGCGAAGCGCAAGTCCATCTACAGGGAACACCTGGGCTGCACCTTGCTTTACGGCAACAGGGACTGGAAGGTTGAACCGAACGAGGCGGTCGTGAGGGGACAGGAGACCGGCGATCTGACGCCTTCCCCTCCGGGCCAGGAGCTGCTCGATTGGCCCACGGGAGACGTACTTTCAGGAGAGATACCGTCCGAGGTGGATGTTACGCAGATCGAGGCCGTCCTGGACGACGCCTTTTCCGAGCCGGACCCGACGATCCTGCGTCGCACCAGGGGGGTGGTGGTCGTATACGACGGCCGGCTCGTTGCGGAAAGGTACGCCGAGGCGGAAGGCTATTCCATGCACACCCCCCACTACGGGTGGTCTGCGACAAAGAGCGTGACCAACGCGATGATCGGCATCCTGGTGGGGCAGGGGGTGCTCGATATCTATGCGCCTGCGCCTGTTCCCAATTGGGCCGACCCGTCCGATCCGAGGCATGCGATTACGATCGACCAGCTCTTGCGCATGAGCTCGGGCCTGGCTTTTGGCGAAGAGTACGATTCGCCTCTGGCCGACGTGCTCAAGATGCTCTACAGCAGCCTGCTGGACAAGGCGAATTACGCCGCAAGCCGGGGATTGGAAGCGCCCCCGGACACCCTGTTCCACTACTCGAGCGGCACACCCGTCATCCTGCAGAGCATCATCCGGAACACCTTCGGCACCCTGGAGGAATACTTCCAGTTTCCTCGAAGGGCGCTCTTCGACAAGCTCGGCATGCGCAGCGCCTTCATCGAGCCGGATCCGGTGGGCAATTTCGTGGGCGGGAGCCTGATGTGGGCAACGCCCCGGGACTGGGCGCGCTTCGGCCTGTTCTGTCTCCAGGATGGGGTCTGGGAAGGCGAAAGGATCCTCCCCGAGGGGTGGATGGCCTACTCGACCACACCGACCCCGAGCGAACCCGAAGAGCCGAACGGCAAGTACGGGGCCCAGTTCTGGCTGAACGTGGGCGGCGTCAGGTACCCGAGCCTGCCCGAGGACCTCTTCGAGTGCAGCGGACATGACGTGCAGAAGGTTACCGTGATTCCGTCCCGCAACCTGGTTGTGGTTCGGGTCGGTTACACGCCCGACTCGTCTGTCTGGAGTCAGGAGGCATTCCTGGCCGGCATCCTGGATGCGATCGGAGAGTCGTCCTGAAGGCGCTCAGTACCCCTCGTAGCTGAGGTCCTTCCAGTTGGCCTCGTTCGCCAGCCGGTCCTCGATGTCCACGTTGAAGAACTCGGCGACCGGGGCGAGAACCTCCGGTGCGGTCCGCTGGACCGTACGGGCCGTTTCCAGGACCACCTGCACGCCCTTTTCCGTCATCTTGCCCATGGGCTGCCGGCAAGGCCCGGCCTGCATGCCGAGGATGTTCATCAACGTCTTCACGGCCAGCGGGTTACGCGCCCGGCAGGTCACGACTCCGTAAGGGGTCTCTTCCTGGGTTTTTACGGTCACCAGCCCGAACAAGGGCTTCAGGCCCTCGAGCAGGTTCTCCGCCTCCGCGCGCTGTCCCTCCAGGAGGAGTGTGACGTAGCGGGTCAAGGCCCGCGGGGCCACGTTGGACAACACGGAGATGACCCCGCTCGCACGGATGGCATCGCTCGTGATCATGTCCAGGGTCTTGTCGTCGTCTCCGGAGAGGATGGTGTAGTCATCCCCGCAAACCTCGCGGGTGCGGGCCATGTTCTCCAGGTTCCCGGTCGCCTCCTTCACGGTGCGGACATTCGGATACTGCCTGTACAGGATCGCCAGGTCCTCGGGAAGCATCTGGGTTCCGGTGCGGCCCGGGATGACGTAAGGGATCACGTCGATCTCCGGAAACCTGCTGGCCACGGGCTCCACGTACTCTCGACGGATTTCCAGCGAGCTCGGCCCATTGTAGTACGGGTCTACCACCAGCACGGCGTCCGCCCCGAACTTGGCCGCATGCTCCGAGCCTTCGAGGGTCTCCTTGGTCGAATTGCTGCCCGTCCCGGCGATGGACTTGCATTTCCCCTTCGTGCCCTCGCACACCAGGCGCGTGACGTCGTTGTGTTCCTGCCACTCGAGCGTCGGGCTCTCGCCCGTCGTACCCACCGCCAGCACGCCGCTGATTCCGTTCGTGATCTGGAATTCGATCAGTTTCTCCAGGGCGCTGTGGTCGAGCTTGTGATCGGTCGTAAAGGGCGTGACCAGGGCAGTAAAGCATCCTTTCAGCATGATCTTCTCCTCTTTCGTCTGAAATAAAAAAAGCAGCGGAACGCTCGCGTCCGCTGCTCGTAGACTTTTGCGGCTTCAAGAGAGCGCTCCACGGAACCCCATCCGTGACAGTCCTATGGATTTTCTCCACAGGCCCAGCTTGCGTCGGTGATAGGCCGAAGTCCGCTTCGGCGACCTCCCCTTTCACGCGGACCCGGGGCCTATCCCCCTCCTGTGGGTCCGGCTACTGATGTCGGCCGCTCCTCAACTCTTGCTTCTTTTTGAATTTCAAGCATATCCGGGGCCGCGGCGAAATGTCAAGGCCAAATCCCGGGAACCTTGCGCCTGCCTTTCGACTCTAACCATTAATAGACAGGAAGGAGTGCAAAAATGGCTGCCAGGAAAGCCTACAGTGCGTTAAGCTGCGCCGAATGCGGCGATGCCATATCCGATAGAACCATGTGGGTGGATGACGGCGGGTTTCTCTGCCGGCACTGTGCCATGCTCGCGCGATACAGGCGCATGAGGGGAGAAGGGGGCCGGATCGGACGGAGGTCCAGGGGGCTGGGCTACAGGGGGCGCAATCCACGCCCTCTCTGCTGACCCACCGCCTCTTCCCTCACCGAAAGCGTCGCCTCGCTTCCCGGCGAAGACGGCCGATGTGGAATCTTGCCAGGCCTCGATACCATTGCGCGAGAGTCAGTTGCGTGAGGCTCTCGTCCTTGCCGTGGTCTGCCAGAAACCTGTCGAATTCCGGCTTGGGCGGGCAAGCAAACGCATCCTCAACGAGGTCCAGGCCGTCGCGAACCACATAGCTGTCTCCATCCCTTACCTCGAACACCTCTTCCCTTGGCTGGATGACCTCGAATCTGCAGGATTTGGCGGAAGGCCCCTGGATTATGATGGTCCTGTCTGCCGCGACGGGGTGAAAGTCCTGGAGAAGGAAGGCCCGAGCCTGTTCTGCAACCTCGGAGACCGGCACGCATCGATAGCCTTTCTCCAACAGGTCCCTGAAGAGGGCGATGAACTCCGCCTCGTATTTCTCGATTCGCCCGAGAGGGTGGTCACAGATCAGGGCGCAGCCGCAGTCCCGGACCGCCTTCTCCATCGTGCCCCGCAGGTGGGTGAACATGTCTTCTCGGGAAAAGCCGATCTTCTCGAAGACACCGATGGATCCTACGTGGAAGGGAACCTGAAGGGGGTAGGAACTGTCGTTGTAAGGGAAGGAGGGGACGTCTTCTGAATTGAACGCGAACTCGGAGGAATAGTCGAACCCGAGTTTCCGGACCGCTTCCTGGTATCCCTCGAACCAGAAGCCATACGGGGAACACACCCCTCTTGGACGGACGCCAGATCGGTTCAGTTTTCGGAGGCCCATCTTCAGGTTTGCCCGGTTCACGCTTTCGCGTCTGTAGGTCATGTGGTGGTAGCAGTGGAGCTCCACTTCCTGGTTGTGCTCGAGCAGGTCCTCCACATGAAGGACGTTCTTTCCCCAGCCCTGCACGTCGATGAACCATGAAAACGGAACACTTCCGAGATCCCGCGAAATCCTGAGCACCGAATCCGTGCTCTCCCTGCTGAAGCCGTCCGCATCAACCCGGAACGAGAAAGCGGGTTCTTCCAGGAAGGGGTACCGCAGCTTGACCAGTGGGAGGCCGAGGTGCCGAAAGGCGTGGAGAACCAGTTCCTGGAACAGGCGGCGCAGCGCGCCGTAATCGACTAACGGCCCGGTCTCTGCGAAGTGTTTCCCAAGGAAGGGAGAATAGAAGGGCCGGAATTCCCAGCGGGCCCCCATCTGTTCATCCAGGAGATTCCAGGGCACGGACACGAACAGGATGTTGTTCCATTCGTGCAGGCTGATCCCGGAGTTCTCGATCCGCCGGTCCTCTGCATCACAGCAGGCCTCCGGTCCGCTCGGGAGATTCGGCAGGGGTTCGCAAGGGGCATGGATGTAGAAGCTCCTCTCCGAGAACGGGCCGCTCGCGATCCGGAAAGAGTAGCCGTTCTTCTCCGTGCCCTCCAGGTCAAGCAGCCTCTTCAAGAAGCCGTTCTCGGTGATTACGGCGATTCTTTCCCCACCCGGGCCGTCGAAAAAAGGGTCTTCCCGGTTCCAGAGGAACACCCGGACTCCCTGCTCCACGCCTTCCCGGATTGAGGAAAGCTTGATCCGGGGTATCCCCGAATACTGAAGAAAGGTCTCTTTCCAGCCGCCCGTGGGGGGAATCCCCACGGCCAGGGACCTTTTCGCGGCGCCCGAAGCGGTTCCTGCTGTTCTCGTCATGTGCCCACTCGCTCGCTGGCTTCCAACGCGACTTCTTCGAGAGCCCTCATTCTACGGGCATCGACCCTCGGCTGGCAACCCGGCCGCGTATTGCACGAAGACTTCCTCCGCTCTCGCCGCGAAGTTTCGTGCAATGTGCGGGCTAGAGGGACGGACCCTTGAAAACGTTAAAGAAACGTGAGAACTTTGGCGATGGAAGGGCAAGACGGACGGGAAGGACAAGGAACTGCCAGCGAGGACCAAGATGCTCAAGCCCTGGGAAAAGATACGATGGATTCTGCGTGGTTTCAAGAGGATGCTCGGCTTCCTGTCCCAGTTCTGGGATGACAGGTATTTTACGCAGGTGGACATGGACCGATGGAGGGCCGCGGGCGCCAAGATAGGCAAGGACGTCCAGATTCAGCGCATCAAGGTGGATGAGCGGTTCGTGAGGCTCCTGGAGATCGACGATGAGGTGAACCTCGCCGAAGGCACGAACATCCTGCTACACGATTCATCGCTGAACAACCTCTTCGGCGAAGAGTGCCCGGTCAAGTTCGGAAAGGTGAGGATAGGAAAGGCCACCTACGTCGGTCGTAATGCAGTCATCCTGTGTGGTGTGAGCATAGGGGATTACGCGCTGATCGGAGCCGGCGCGATGGTCACCAGCGATGTGCCGGATTACGGCGTCGCCGTCGGGATCCCGGCCAAGGTCGTGGGTGACACGAGGGACCTGAAGGAGAGGCAGAAGAAGCAGATCGAGGAACAGGAGGGCAGCCCTTTCCGCTTTCTCCGCATCAAACGATGGCACGAACGGCACAAGATCATGACCAACGACGAGGTGGAGGAGGCCTACCAGGCCTTCTTCAAGAAGGTGGGCTGGTGAAATAGCCGTTCAGGCTCTCATCGTGCCCCTACTCCATGCCTTTGCCGCACTTCACGCGGCACGGGCGTCACCTTCCTCTGTTTGCGTTCCGGGGTCATCCTGAGGTTCTTCACGTTGTGCGTCCAGCTGGAACAGAGTGATCAGGGCCGGCAGGAAGGTCAAGAGAGACAGGGTGATCAGCAAGATCGCGATGGAATTTATCAGGGCGAAGTGTACCAGGAATTCGGTCGTCGAGAGGGTAAGGACCAGGAAACCGCAGCAAGTGGTCGCGTTTGCGGCGATGATCGCCTTGCCCACGTGGCCCATGGTCTCCCGCAGGGCCGACTTCCCCTCGCGGCCTTCCAGCCTCAGCCGGTGGTAGTAATGCAGGAAGTGGATCGAGCCGTCCACGCCCAAGCCGATGACCAGTGCCCCCACGAGCACGGTGCCCAGATCGAGGGGGATGCCGATCCAGCTCATGAGCCCCAGAATGGACCCTAACGGGACGAGGACGCTCACGAGTGAGATCAGCCCTCTCTTGAAGGACCACTGCGTGAGGGACACCAGTACAAGGACGATCAGGGAAGCCAGGATCAGGCTCTGAATCTGACTGCTCAACACCAGCTCGTCCATGCGGCGGAAGAAGTCGGGCGCTGCGGTCTGGTCCAGCTCCAATCGCTGTGACGCCACGATCGCCTGCTCGATCCCCGGGATCGTCTCGACCCGGGAGGAGAAGAAGACAGGGGCTTCCGCCCAGAGTCTCCACAAAACCCCTCCGGCCCGCTTGCGGAAGTCTTTCTGCTCTGCCAGGTTCGGCGAGAGAAGAGGCCGCAGGGACGCTCGCAGGGCGGCGGCCCTCTCCAGTCGCAGGGTAGCCCCGGCCCGCTTCATTACACCGGCCGCCGTCGATCTTGCGTCCTCAGGAACCATGGCTCCGTTCGCGGTGATGAGGGCGGCTATTTGATCTTCGAGGGGGGAGAGATTCCTGTCACTCCAACCGGCCTTCACCCGAATCAAGACTTGGTCGACGAGCTCGGGGGGCAGAATCTCCACGGTTTCTTCATCCAGATACGTCCGGCACGCGACCCACACGGGTTCCAGGTCGAGCTTCCCGTCCAGGTTCGGGAACTCGGCGGCCAGCTTCTCCCGGAAAGCATCCGGGTCATATTCGCGGGGTTTGTCATAGCCCTGGGCCAGCCATGCGAGTTGATAGGCCGCATCGGAAAGCCTCACCTCCTCCAGGGCTTCCCGACCCTCGGCAGACAATTCTGCCGGGTCGAGCGTCACGATCCGATCCGAAGTCCACTCCGCCATGAATGCGGATAGCCACAGCGAGATCTCTGTCATGAACTCCGAGTCGGACCGTTTGATCATCGCCGTGATCAGGCTCTGGTTTCGGTCCGGGACCACGAAGTTCTTCAGATACTCCTCCCCCTCCAGAAGGAGCCAGAGATTCGCGATCCCCTGCCTGGTTTCCGGAACGGCGAATACGCCGTTCATCAGCCAGTTTTCCTCTGCCACGAGTCCGTTGATCGAGGTAAAACCGGAAAGGGACTCGTTGGAACGCAGGAAATTCTCGAGGTAATTTTCGATCTGCATCACCGCAGGATCTTCGATGTCCCCTCGCAGATACAGGGCCACCGAGTAGATGCCGCCGAAGTGATCCCGAAGGATGTTGTGCCCCTGGCGCGGGGGGCTGTCCTCGGGCAGGCTTTCCACGTAATCTACGTTGGTGGTGAAACGGGCGAGCCCCACCATCATGACCACGAGGGCGACGCCGGCGGAGACAAGCACGAACCGCACGTGCTCCTGGACCCATTTCCCCAAGCTGGTGAGCGAACGGGGGAGCCAGCTCTCTTCCTTTGCCGACCCCGCAGCAACGGGCCCCGGTTTTGCCCGAAAGAGACGGATGCAGACAGGGAGCAGCACGATCGAAAGCAGGCAGGCCGAACCCAGGCCAAAGGCTATTTCCAGCCCGAAGAACTGCAGGAACTCGATCCGGGTGGTGGCGAAGGTGAGAAGACCGGCAATCGTGGTTACAGCGCTCAGGACGACCGGGAGGGTGATCTCTGCGGTGGAGGCCTCGACATCCCCCCTCTTCAGGTAGTGGTTGTAGATGTGAACCGCATAGTCCGCTCCCATGGCGATCAGCAAGACCACGACCGCAGGCGTCATCACGTTCAGGTACATCCCGAAGATCGCCTTCAACCCGAAGGTCCAGACGATGCCGAGGAGCACGAAGCTCAGAGGCAGGAAGACCCCCAGAAATCGGCGGAAGCTGACGGCAAGGATCACGATCATAACGAACAGCATGAGAGGGACGAGCAGAGCCAGGTCCTCGGCCATGTACAGGTCCATGTAGACGAGGATCGCGGGATCGCCGCCGAAATAGTACGGGTGATCCCCTGCCACCTCTTTGATCGTGTCCAGGACCTTGTGGGCCGCCACACCCTCGTCGGCACCCCCTTCGATATTGGCCACCAGGACCGTGTACTTCGCATCGGGGGAGATGAGCGTATTCACATACATCTCTTTTGACAGAACGTATTCCTTCAATCTGCCGAGCTCTTCCCTGGTCTCCGGGATCTCGGGGATCAGGTCCCCCACCTCGATGCCGTAGTCCGTCTTCCGTATGTCCACGATGTTCGTCAGGCTGGAGACGTTGAAGAGTTCGTCGATGGCGTCCAACGCGTCGGTCATGCGCTGGACCAGGGCAAGGGATTCCGGGTCAAAGGTCCCCCTTTCCGAGAAGTCCAGGACGGCAAAGACGAGGGCATTGGCCCCGAACTGCCTGTCCACCATGCGGTAGATCTCGGTCACCCGGTCGTTTTCCGGGAACCAGGTGTCGTAGTCGTTGTTGACGGTGAGATGCTTGGTGGCGGAAACGAGCCCCACGGTGATCAGGAGGACGATGAGGAGAATGACCCACCGGAGCCGAACGACCCACTTGCCGAAGGATGTCATCAGGGCTTCAAGATACATGTCTCACCTTGTAACCTTCTAGAAGAATGCCTTCATCAGTACGTAAACCAGATCGCTGTCCGAGAAAGCACCCATCTTGGTGGACGCCGCCCCGTTGAACGTGAGGTATGCGACCTCGATGCTCATGCCGTCAAAGGGCACGTACTCGATCTCGGGAGTGAGCATCCATGTGTTGTTGCTCGAAAAATCGCTGTATCCCGCGACCGCGAGAAGGAAGTTCATGGTCACGGTCACCGTGTCGCTCAGGAACGAGTACTCCAGGAAGGTGAGGTAGTAGTCGTCGAGCTTGCCCAGGAATCCGGACTGGTCGACCCCCAGGGCCTCGTCCGCCTCTTCGGTGTAGGAGAACTCGTCGTAGAAGCCCCGGTTGAACTGAACGTTCCAGTAGAGGCCCTCGCCGATCCCGAAGGTGTAGTCCAATCCGACCGTGAACTTGGTGTAGGGCCGGTCGAGCAGCGGAAAGCGGTCCTCCATGTCTCCCAGGGGCGTCTGAACGAGGATGACCGTGTCCCTGTTCTCCGGGATATAGACGCCCACCTCGGCCCAGATCCCCACCGAGTAGATCTCACCGGCGAGGTCGAAGCCGAACACATCCAGGCGGGGATAACCATAGAAGCCGGTGATGGAGGGGATCTCCCCGGTCAGGTCCGTTACGATTGTCTCCGGCAGGGGCAGGGTCTGGAAGCCCCGGAAGTAGCTGAGCCCCCAGTCGAAGTTGAGAAGATTCCCGCTCAAGCGGATTCCAAACACGCCGTTCTCGAGTTCGTAGTCCGGAACGTCCTCGAGTACGGCCTCGGAGGTGCCCGGAGGGAGCCCGATCGAGGAGGTCAGCTCGTCCAGGCCCTGTTTCTGCTGCAAGGCCAGGAAGCCTCCGAATCCGGCGGGAAGCGGGGAGGGCTTGAAGGACAGAAAATACACCCCCTGGATCTTCATGTCGAAATCGAAGGGAAACAGGTATTCGAGGGTGAACCCCTCCATGGGCTCGTGCCGCACGAAGTAGTCCGGGTCAAAGGAGTAGAGATTGGCATAGTCCACCGGGTTCAGGTTGTCGATCACGTTGTACTCGTCCGACGTGCCCCAGCGTGTCCGCTGGCGACCCACGATCAGGTCCATGCCCGGCACGAAGATGTCCATCACCTTGAACGATGCCTCCCGGAAGTTGATGTCGAACTCCTGCACTTCCGAAGAGAAACCGCTTCCGGCCTCGACGTCGGAGAAGTCGTCGTAACCCTTGTCCGCCGTGTAGATGAAATCCGCCCGGGCCCGGAAGCTCACGTTGTCCGAGGCGTAGCCGTTGAGCTTGAGCCAGAGCTCGGCGCGGGTCAGGGCGAAATCGCCCGCCTCGTGGGGGAACAGGCCGGCCCCCTCGCCGCTTTCCGTGAAGACCGATGTATAGAGTTTCACCGTGCCTCCCAGGCGAACGTACGGATCGGCCCGGCCTTGCGGGACCTGCAGAAGCGTGGCCAACACGAACAACAGGACTGCGAAACAGAGCGAGGTCTTTCTAGTCAACCTTGACCCTCCTCTTCAGATAGCGCTGGGTGAAGGTCTTGTCGTCCAGGCCCACATCGAACTCGATGTCTTCCATGGTCATGATCGTCTTGTGCTTCTTCTGCACGTCCGTCATCGTGAGACTCTTCATCGTCCAATAGCCCTGGACCTGCTCGTATTCCCCTTCAAAGGTCTTCCAGAGCTTCTCGTTCTTGTCGAAGAGCTCCATCCGGGGGATGGTGAAGTTCTCCTTGTTCACCCAGACGGTGGATTTCGGATAAATGCGGTTCGAGCCGGGCTTTCGGGTGAGCTGGAGCACGTATTCCCCGTCCGTTTCTTCCTTGATCTCTGCGGAGAAGTGGTCCACATACCTGCCGGTTGACAGGTCGTCGTTTGACAGGTCCGAGCCGGCGAAGCTTTCCTTGCGGGCGTGGGAGGCGATCCGGCGAACCCTGTCGAAGGCGGGCAGGTACAGGTACATCTTGTCGTCCGCCAGGCTCAGGAAGCCCAGATCCCTCACCTCCGCGGGCGCCACGAATTTGGTGAGAGACCAGTCATCCTTGTCCTTGAAGTAGCGCGTCCAGAGCTTCAGGCTGCGTTCTTTCGTTTTTCCGTTCTTGTCCTCCAGGGTCATTCTTGCCGTGCTCGTGCCGTCGGTAGGCGCCGACAGGACGGCATCCACCTTGTCGAGGATTTCTTCCCCAGTGAGCGCATTCGCCGGCCCCGCAGCCAGGAAGACCGTTAGAACGATGATGAGATGGACTGCGTACTCTTTGCGTTTCATGTCTCCCTCCGATTGGTCTATGCCTTGACTCTTGCTTTGACCTTTCACCTTTGACCTTCCATTCCCTGACCCCCGACCCCTGACCCCTGATTCCTGCTTTTATCCACTTGAAACAGAGTCACCAGCGCAGGCAGGAAGGTGATCAGGGAGACGGTCACCAGGAAGATGGCCGTCGAATTCACGATGCCGAAGTTCCGCAGCACCGAGGAGTTCGAAAAGAGAAGCACGAGGAAGCCGCAACAGGTGGTCGCGTTTGCTGTCACGATTGCCTTTCCCACGTGTCCCATGCTCCTGCGTATCGCTTCCTCCCCATGGATTCCCCTGAGCTGGAGGTCGTGATTGTGGTGCATGAAATGGATCGAGCCGTCCACGCCCAGGCCGACGATCAGGGCGCCGAAGAGCACGGTGCCGAAGTCAAGGGGAATCTGCATATATCCCATGATGCCCAGAATGTACCCCAGCGGTACCAGGACGCTCAGCAGGGAGATGATCCCCCGCCGGAAGGAGCGCTGGGTCAGGGAGACCAGAACCAAAACCACGAGGGAGGCCAGCCCCAGGCTCTGGATCTGACTGATGTACAGGAGATCATCGAAACGGCGGACCAGGTCCGGGAAACCGGTCGGCTCGACCTGGATGGGGGTCGTCGCGATCGCCGCGGAGCCGATCGCCGGGACGGAGGCGATCTGGGACGTGAAGAAGACCGGTTTCTCCGCCCAGAGGGTCCACAGGACCCCGTCGGCGCGTTTTCGGAAATCCTTGTGATCCTCGAGCCCTTCAGAGAGGAGAGGAGCCAGGGACCCCCTCAGGGAGGAGGCGCGCTCGATTCGCAGGGTGGACCGGGCGCGCTTCAGCACTCCGATGGCCGTTGCGGAGGCATCCTCGCCGTTCATGACACCGCTCTGCGTGATGATCGCCGCCAGCCGATCGTGAACCTCCGCCATCTCCTCCTTTGTCCCGTTCTCCCGGATGACGGTCATCAGTCGAGCGATGAGATCCTGCGGCAGGATCTCGAGGGCCTCTTCGTCGAGATACGTCCGGCTTGCTTCCCAGACGGGCCGCAGATCGATGTGTTGATCGACCTCCCGGTATCCCTCTTCCAGGCCCTCCAAGAAGAGGTTCGAATCGTACTTCCGCGGCCTGTCGTAGCTCTCCGCCAGCCATGTGAGCTGGAGCGCAGCCTCGGAGAGTTGCAGTGTGCGAAGCGCCCTCAGCCCGTCAGCAGATAACCCGGCCGGGTCGATGCGCACCACCTGATCCGAGATTTTTCCCTCGAGGTATCCCCCTACGGACGTTGAAATGTAGCGCATGGCGTGGGTTTGAGGTTCCTTGATCAGGGCCGTGACCAGGCTCTGCCCGCGATCAGACGCGACGAAGGTCCTCAGCAGCTCTTCCCCCTCCAGCAGAAGCCACAGGTTCGCGACCCCCTCCCTGGTCTCAGGGACGGCAAAGATGCCGTTCATCAGCCAGTTTTCTTCTGCGATCAACCCGTTGATCGAGGTGAAGGCATCGGTCAACTCGTAAGAGCGCAGGTAGTTCTCGACGTAGTTCTCCATCTGCATCAGGGCCGGATCTTCCATGTCGCCCTTGAAGTAGATCGAGATCGGGTAGAAGCCGCTGAAGTGCTCCTTCAGGATGTCGCCGCCTATTCGGGGGGGGGAGTCCTCCGGCATGAATTCGATGAAATCCGCGTTCGTGGTGATACGAAAGATCCCCAACCCGGTGACGACCATGCCGATCAAGGAAGCCGCCAGGGTCAGCCTGGCATGGCGGTGGACCCAGGCGCCCGCCCTGGCCAACCATCGATTGATCGCGTCTTCCTTTCTTTCCTCCCTTTTCACGAGGGGGTTCGCCTTGGCCTTGAACAGGTAGAGGCAGACCGGGAGCAATACGACCGAAAGCAGGCACACGGACCCGAGGCCGAAGGCCAGCTCGATCCCGAAGAACCGCAAGAGGTCGATCCTCGTCAGGCCGAAGGTCAGAAGGCCCGCGATGGTCGTCACAGCGCTCATGACGACCGGAAGGGTGATCTCGGCCGTCGAGACCTGGATGTCTCCCCGCCGTAAGTAATGGTTGTAGATGTGGACCGAATAGTCGGCGCCCATGGCGATCAGGAGCACCACGATCCCCGTTGTGAGCATGTTCGAGGCGATCCCGAACAGGGCCTGGAGCCCGAAGGTCCAGACGATGCACAGGAAGACCAGGCTCATCGGCAGGACCACCCCCAGAACCCTACGAAAGCTCGCCGCGAGGATGACGACCATGACGACCAGGACGAACGGCACGAGAAGGGCCAGGTCCTTCTTCATGTAATGATCCGCGTACAGGAGCAGGGCCGGGTCGCCTCCGAAGTAGTATGGATGGCCGTCGGCCGCCTCTTCGATCGTCTCGAGGACCTTCTTTGCCGTTACGATCTCTTCCGAGCTGCCGTCGATGTTGGCGATGAACACGGTGTAGGCTGCGTCCTCGGAAATGAGCGAGTTCACGTACATCTCTTTCGAGAGCACGTATTGCTTCAGGGCCTCCAGTTCCTCCTTCGATTCGGGGATCTCCGGAATCAAGTCGCCCACCTCGACCCCGAAGTCCGTCTTCCGGATGTCCACGATGTTCGTCAGGCTCGAGACGTTGAAGAGCTCGTCGACGCCCTCCAGGGCATCGGTCATGCGCTGGACCAGGGCGAGAGAATCCGGGTTAAAGACCCCTTCTTCCGAAAAGTCCAAGACCGTGAACAGGACGGCCGTGGACGCGAACTGCCTGTCCACGAGTCGATAGAGCTCGGAGACCTTGTCGTTCGCGGGCAGCCACATGTCGTAGTCGTTGTTCACGACCAGGTATTTCGTCGCGTTTGCGAGAAGAGCGGTAATCAGAACGATGAGGGCCAACCACACCCATCGATATCGGATGATATACCGGCTGAAGGACTGCATCGCTGTGTCAGCGTTCATTGTGCACCGTTGCCTTCTTCCCCTTACCCCGCCTCTTCGAGACGTCCTTCTGCTGTGCCGAGTCCTGAGAAGCGAGAGCTTCCAGTGCGCTTACCACGGACTCCAGCACCTTTTCCATGTCGACCCCCTCCGGGTCCAGGTACCATTGTATGAACAGGCCGTCGAACAAGGCGGTCATCGCCGCTGCAAGGTGTTCCGTGGCCGGGACGCCCGAATCGATAAGGTGGTGCAGGATCAGGTCACGGTATTCCCGGTACATCTCCTTTGCGCGGCCCCGAATCGTATTGATGAGCTCCGCATCGAAGAGCATCCCGAAAAAGACAGTCCCCAGTTCAGGGTACTGTTCCATGAGGCGGACATAGTCCTGGATGAGGAGCCGCAGCTTCTTCTTCAGGGGAAGATTTTCCGGGTGGATCTGGCGGTAATTGGCCTCCAGCTCGCGCATGATGCCGTCGAGCACCTCGAGGAGCAAATGCTCCTTCGTGCCGAAGTGCCATAGGATGCTGCTCTTCGCGGTGCCGGTTTCTTCCGCGATCTGATCGAGGGTTACGCCCCGGAATCCGGGTTGGGCGAACAGTTTCCGGGTGACCTCCAGGATGTGGCTCCGGGTCCGCTCCCCCCGTTTCGTGCGGGCAACCTTCGGACGTGCCAAAACGGCCTCCCAGAGAGAGGGTCGACAGGGGCCAGAAGATTAAACTGACCGTTCAGTACAATTTAGTCGAGAACCGGATCTTCTGTCAAGAGGAATCTCTGTGGAAGAGGGTGACCAGGGCGGGCATGAAGGTGAGCAGGGAGAGGGTGACCAGGGAAATGGCCAGGGCGTTCACGACCGCGAAGTTCCTCAGCATGGCCGTGTTCGAGAACATGAGCACCAGGAACCCGCAGCAGGTGGTGGCATTGGCCGTTACGATCGCCTTGCCCACGTGCCCCATGCTCCTCCGGAGTGCTTCCTCTCCTCCAATCCCCCTGCGCTGCAAGTCATGGTAGTGGTGCAGGAAATGGATCGAGCCGTCCACTCCGAGCCCGATGATCAGCGCCCCGAAAAGGGCGGTTCCAAAATCCAGCGGGATCTTTGTCCAGCCCATCAGTCCCATGATGAAGACCATGGGCACGAGCACACTGGCAAGGGAAATGAGCCCCCTTCGGAAGGACCGCTGGGTCAGAGAAACGAGGGCCAGCACGATCAGGGATGCCAGGATCATGCTCTGGAACTGGCTCAAGTAGATCAGATCGTCGAAGCGTCGAATCAGGTCTGCCATGCCGGTTTGGTCGACCTGGACCGGCTTGGCGACCATGGCAGAGCGGTCGATCCCCGGGAGGGACTCGATCCGGGAGCTGAAGAAGACCGGACGTTCCGTCCACAGCCTCCACAAGACCCCGTCGGCGCGTTTCCGGAAATCCTTGTGTTCCGCCAGCTCGGGAGATACCAGAGGCTCCAGCGATGCCCGCAGGGAAGCGGCCCGCCGGATACGCAGGGCGGAGACGGCCCGATTCAGCACCCCTGCGGCCGTTGAGGCGGCATCCTCGGCGTCCATGACCTTGCTTTCCACGATGACCTCTGCAAGCTGATCCCCGAGTTCGGACGAAACCAGCCTTTGTCCGTCGACTTGCAGGAGGGCCATCAGCCGGTCGATGAGTTCCGGCGGAAGGATCTCCACGGTTTCCTCTTCGAGGTACGCCCGGCCTGCAGCCCGGACGGGTTCGAGATCGAGGGTTCGATTGATTTCCGGGAATCGTTCCTCGAGGCCCTTGAAGAACAGCTCTGCATCGTACCTTCGCGATCTGTCGTAGCTTCGGGCCAACCAGGCGAGCTGGCGCGCAGACTCACGCATTTGTGCCCTGCGCAGTGCTTGCAGGCCGTCGGGAGACAAGCCGCCTGGATCGATCTCCACAACCCGGTCCGAGACGTGGTTGTCCAGATAATCCCAGACGGCCCTCGACAGGCCCCGCATTACGTCCGACTCGCTCCTCTTGACCAGGGCAGTGACCAGGCTCTGACGCCGATCCGGGTCCACAAAGGTTCTGAGCAGCTCTTCCCCCTCGAGCAGGAGCCACAGGTTGGCGATCCCCTCCCTTGTCTCCGGAACGGCAAAGACGCCGTTCATCAGCCAGTTCTCTTCGGCGATCAGCCCGTTGATGGAGGTGAACCCATCGATCAGGTCGTAAGAGCGCAGGTAGTTTTCGAGGTAGTCCTGCATCTGCATCAGGGCAGGGTCTTCCATGTCCCCCCGGAAATAGAGGCTGATCGGGTAGGCGCCGCTGAAGTGGTCCCGAAGCGTATTGAGCCCGAGGCGGGGCGGCGAATCCTCGGGCATGAGCTCGGCAAAATCCACATTCGTGGTGATACGAAAGATGCCGAAACCCATGACGATCAGTCCGATCACGGTGACGGCGATCGTTGTTCTCGCGTGGCCGTGTACCCAGACTCCCATCCGGACCAGCGTCTTGGAGAGGAGGTGCTCTTGTCCGCCTTCCTCCGGGTCGACCGGGTCCGGCTTGGCCCGGAACAGGTAGATACAGATCGGGAGCAGCAGGATCGAGAGCAGGCACGCTGCGCCAAGCCCGAGCGCAAGGACGAGACCGAAGAACCGCAGCAGGTCGATCCGGGTCACGCCAAAGGTCAGAAGCCCGGCGATCGTGGTCACCGCGCTCATGACCACGGGCAGCGTGATCTGGGCGGTGGAGACCCGGATGGCTCCGCGGCGCAAATAGTGGTTGTAGATGTGGACCGAATAGTCGGCCCCCATGGCAATCAGGAGCACGATGGCCGCCGGTGTGAACACGGTGGCCGGGATTCCGAGCCGGGCCTGGAGGCCGAAGGTCCACAAGATGCCGAGAACAACCAGGGCCAGGGGGAGCACCACGCCCCAGAATCGACGAAAGCTGACGGCGAGAATAGCGACCATCACGACGAGCATGACCGGGGTCAGGGTGGCAAGATCCTGGTTCATGTACTTGTCGGCATAGAGGTGGAGCACCGCCTCGCCGCCGAAATAGTAGGGATGGTCCCCGGCCAGATCTTCGACGGTTGCGATGACCTTCGCGGCGGCGAACACCTCATCTGCGTTGCCCTCTATGTTCGTGACGATGACCGTGTACGCTGCATCCTCCGAGATCAGGGAGTTGACGTACATCTCTTTGGAGAGCACATAGGTCTTCAGTGCATCCAGTTCCTCCCCGGAATCCGGGATTTCCGGAATTAGGTCCCCCACCTCGACGCCGAAATCCGTCTTCCGGATGTCGATGATGTTCGTGAGGCTGGAGACGTTGAACAGCTCGTCGATGGCTTCCAGCGCGTCCGTCAATCGCTGGACGAGGCGAAGAGAGGAGGGGTGAAAGACTCCTCGCTCGGTACAATCGAGCACCACGAAGACCAGGGCATTGGACGAGAACTGCTCGTCCGCCATGCGATAGAGCTCGGACACCCGGTCATTCTCCGGCAACCAGTTGTCGAAGTCGTTGTCTACGGCCAGGTCCTTCGCAGCGTATACGAGCGCCGCGGTCGCGAGGAGGCTGACAGCCAACAAGGGCCACCGATACCGGATGATCCACCGGCTGAAGGTTTGCATGGCGGTGTCGACGCTCATGATGTGCCCTCTTCTGTTCGTGTGTGCCGTTGGGATCGAGGACTGCATTCGTCGAAGAGTGGGAGTCTACCTCAATCCCCCCTTTTCCGTCCAGTTTCCTGGGAAGCTATTTGACCGACCTGGACCTCTTCCCCTATCCTCTGCATTTCAAGACAATGCACGAGGAAGTAGAACATGGAGATAAGACAAGGCCTGCACTTCCTGCAAGTCGAGAAGAAGGGGATCGTGGATTCATCGAGCATCGTCGTGATCCGCGACGCGGAGGGCCTGATCTGCCTGGAGGTGGGAGGAGGAGGAGAGGAGAACATCCGGCAGACCCTTGCGCTCTTCGAACAAGAGGGGTTGAACGTCAAGGACATCCATACGGCGATCATCTCCCACACCCACGCAGACCACATGGGCGCAATCGCCTATTTCCGGGAGCGGGTCCAGGAGTTGATGGTTGTGGACCACGAGGTGGACGCCCCTTACATGCGGGACAACACCTTGCTCAACAGGGCCTTTGACGCCGACCTGGTGGCTGAACACTTCCCCGGAAACGCGCTCGACATCCTGGAATTCTACGCGGCCTTCTGCCCCATTTCCGAGACCTCTCCGGACAGGAGCGTGGTCGAGGGGGATGTGCTTGCCTGCGGCGCGTATGCCTTCGAGGTGATCCACACGCCCGGGCACCATCCGGGACATATCTCTCTGTACGAGCGGAACGAGAAGGTCCTGTTCGTGGGGGACATGGTGGGGATGGAAGTGCCTTTCTACTCGCCGAGTTCGGGAGGGGCGGAGGACTACCTGGCGAGCATGGAGAAGTACCTGGCCCTCGACATCGACCTGATCATTCCCTCCCACGGAGACCTTGTCGAAAATGCCCGGGAGGCCGTAGAGGGTGCGGCCGGGAAGGTGAAGCGGCGCGAGGAGCGGCTTCTGGACGGGCTCGACGGCCACCCGAAATCCTTCAACGAGATGCTTCCGGACCTGTTTCGAAACCCTGCCCAGCACATGTTCCCGGGTGCGGCCGTGCTGGCCAGCCATCTTGAGAAGTTGAAGATGGAAGGTGTCCTCATCGAAGAGGGCGGCAAGTACCGGCTTGCCTGACGGTGGAAAGAGAAGATGGTAGAAAGAAAAGATTGACCCCCCGCTTTTCCCTGCCCTATACTCCCTTTGGTTTCGCATATTTCTGTTTCCGTGATGCCCTTTGGAGAAAAGCGATGACTCGTCTTCGAGGGAAGCCTTTCCGTATCAACCGACTGGCGCTGATGCTGTTGTTCGGGGTTCTCCTGAACATGGAGATCCACACGAGCGTCTCCGGCGAGGAAGGGGAGGCGGAAAAGGCCTTGTCCCTGACGGCCGGCGAGGTGCGGAGGCTGCGCCAGCAGGCGGAAGAAGCCAAGGACCTGGAAGAGGAGACCCGGGCAAAGATCCTGGAGACCTATGACAAGGCCCTGGCCCAGTTGGGGGCCGTGGAGGATTGGTCGAACAAGGCCGCCGCCTTCGACAGGGTCCGCGAGGAGGCGCCGGACGCAACCGAATCCCTCGAAGCGGAACTCAAAGAGGACCTGACGGAATCGAAGCCGGAACTGCCGGAAGATGCGCCGGTGGATCAGTTGGAACAGGCGCTCATGGAAGTGAAGCTCGATCTGGAAACAGCGAACGAACAGTTGATCAAGCTGGAGGCGGAGGTCACGCGGAGGCGGGAGCGGCGGAAGAAGGTGCCGGAGCTGTTGGCGGCCGCCAGGCAGCGACTCGCGGAGACCAGGGAACAAGGGCCCAAGGACGGGGCCGGACCTCCCGGGCTTCTCGAGGCCCAGAGGACCCTCCTGGAGGCGACGATTCTCGCTTCCGAGGCTGAGATAGCGGCCCTGAGGCGCGAGGTTCCCAGCTACGAGGCCCGGACGAAGCTGCTCACCCTCAGGCTGGACCAGGCCCTGCGCATTCAGGCCGCCAGGGAAAAGGAGGCCGCGTTCTGGCGGGAGCAGGTCGGGGAGCGTCGGCGGGAGGAGGCGGAACGGGCCGCCCGGGAGGCAAGGGAGGCCCTGCTTGAAGTGACGGACGCCAGTCCCGAGATCCGGCAGTTTGCCGAAGAGCTGGCATCGGAGACTGCCGAACTGGCGGAGCAGCGCACAGGTCCGGAGGGGCTTCTTCGCAAAATCGAGGAAATCTCGACTCGGATCGGGGAGACGAACGAGCTTCTGAAAGAGGTTCGAGCCGATTTTGCCAGCGTCCAGAAGAGGGTCGAGACGGGCCGCCTTAGCGCCCCGATCGGGGTCATGCTCCACCAGCAACGGAGAGACCTGCCGGATGTGGGGAGTCGGAAGAACGGCATCCGAGACAGGCGGGACGAGATCGAGAAAGCTCAGCTCAAGATCATTGAAGTCCGGGAGGAAAGGCTGGCGCTCTCCGATGTGCAGAAGATCGTGTCGCAGAAGATGAGCGGGGTCGACCCTTCCCTGTCCGAGTACAGGCGAAGGCGCATGGAACGACTTCTGCAGGAACTGGTCTGGAAGAAGCGCAGCTCCCTTCAGTCGCTCGTTAACGACTGCACGACCTACTTCGAGAAGCTGATGGAGCTCGACGCCAAGGACCGCGAGCTCGTCGACACGGTGGAGACCTTTTCCGCTTTCATCGATGAGCGGATCCTGTGGGTCCGAGGTGTCGAGCCCTTCAAGCAGGAGACCTTGGCCCGGCTCGGGTCGGCCGTGAAATGGCTGGTCGTTCCGGAGAATTGGAGGGCAGTGATCAGGACACTCCGGGAGGACGTGGCGAAGAACCGCGCCCTTTACATCTTCTTTGTCCTTGTCTTTCTCGGCGCACTGGCCGGACGCCGGAAGACGACCGGTCGTCTTCGGGCGGTCCACGAAGAGGCGGGGAAGCCCTGGTGCACGGATTTTGGCCTTACCGTTGAGGCTCTGCTGTTGACCCTGTTGGTTGCCGCCCTCTTGCCGGTATTCGTGGGGATGCTTGGTTGGCGCGTGCGTTCTCTGGCCGGGGCTACGGACTTTGTGCACGCCATCGGGTCCGCAGTGGAGTTCACGGCAGCCATGTACTTGACGTTGGAGATCCCCCGCCAGCTGTTTAAACCGGATGGCTTGGGCAGGGTCCATTTCCGGTGGCCCGGGGACAGGCTTGACGATATGTACAGGATCCTGGGCAGGTCTTTCGTCATCGTGCTTCCGGCCGTGTTCGTTATTGCCGCGGCCGAGGGGCAGGCGGACGAGGCCTTGAAGGCCTCGCTCGGGAGGGCCGCGTTCATTCTTCTCATGCTGTCACTCAGTATCCTGCTGTTCACCATGCTTCGACCGAGGCTGGGCACAAAAGGGCAGGAACCGTTGCAGGGGGACGTCCGTCCGACGCGGACCCGAAGGTTCTGGTATGTGGCCATCGTGGCCGTGCCGTTGGCGATCGGGGTCGTCGAATTTCTGGGCTACTACTACGCAGCCCTTCAACTCGGGCTGAGACTCCACGCCACGGCGTGTCTCGTCATCGTGGTGTTCATCGTGCAAGGAATGATCCTGCGTTGGGTCCTGCTTGCCCGTCGAAGGTTGGCAATCGAGGAGAACGAGAAGCGGAGGGAGGCACTTGCAAAGAGGATGTCCGGGGAGGAAGAGCCTGACGAGCAGGAGCCCGAGGAGGAGCTCGATCTGGCAAAGGTGCAGGTGCAGACGAATCGTCTGCTCCGAGGAATCATCTTCTTCGCCCTGGTGATCGGCATCTGGTTGATCTGGGTCGAGGTGGTCACAGCGTTCGGGATCTTGCGGGAAGTGGAGCTGTGGCACACCACCCAGGAGGTGTCCGAGATGGTCACGGATGCCCAGGGCGTTACGAAGATGCAGACCGTGGAGCAATTCAGGGCGGTCACCTTGGCAGATCTGTTGCTGGCTGTCGTGATCTTGTTGATGACCGTGATGGCCACGAGGAATGTGCCGGGGTTGCTTCAGGTGGTGCTGTTGCAGCGGTTCGGTCTGGGTACCGGAGAACGAGCGGCAATCAGCACGATCGTGCAGTACGTGATCGTCGTGATCGGCGGTGCGTCCATCTTCAAGATCATCGGGGTCGGCTGGGGCAACATCCAGTGGCTCGTGGCCGCCCTGGGCGTGGGCATCGGGTTCGGCCTTCAGGAGATCGTGGCCAATTTCATCTCGGGGCTGATCATCCTTTTCGAGCGCCCCGTCCGCGTCGGGGATGCGGTCACCGTGGGAGACGTGAGCGGGACCGTGTCCAAGATCCGCATCCGTGCCACATCCATCACCGGGTGGGACAGGAAGGAGTTGATCGTTCCGAACAAGGAGTTCGTCACGGGCAGGCTGGTGAACTGGACCCTTACGGACCCGATTCTCCGCGTGGAGATCCCTGTCGGCATTGCGTACGGGTCGGACACGGAGAAGGCGAAGAAACGGATGCTCGAGGTGGCGATGGAGAACGAAGACGTCCTCCGCGATCCGCCCCCGAGCGCTTTGTTCATGGGATTCGGTGCGGACTCGCTCGAATTCGAGCTGAGGGCCTTCACGAAGTTCGAAACGTTGCTGTCCGTTCGGGACCGGCTCAACATGGCCATAGACAGGGCGTTCCGGGAGGCGGGAATCGAGATCGCCTTCCCCCAGCGGGACATCCACATCCGGTCCGTGGAGGACGCCTTCCGGAGCGCGGCGAAGGAGCAGGAAGAGAAGACAAAGCAGGAAAATTGATTCCGCGATCCGAGAAAGCCTCTTGAGGGATCAGGGGTCAGGGGTCAGGGATCAGGCCCCGATGCCCAACCCCTGATCCCTGTTCCCTGGCCCCCCATCGGCACCTCGGCTTTTCACCGGCACGTACCTGTATCTAGAGGATCTTGGGAAATAAGTGTTCCTCTAGATAGCCCACGCACCTTTTCATCTGCTCGAGACACGGATCCCGCATGGCGCTCGTGTGCTCGTCGTCGCGGAGCTTTCCCGCCCGGTCGCCCTGCGCCATCAGAGGGGGCCTCATCTCCTCGGGCAATTCGTTCGGTAGCTCCACACGATTCATCGTGGCCCAGGCGAGCGTCCAGGCGCGGGCCACGTTCGCCGGGTTGTATCCACCCCCTCCGAGGGCCACCCAGGCCGGGGCCTCTTCGGTCAGGTACGCAATGGCCTTGATGAATCCGTGGGTCGTGAGTTCGAGCGCTGCCAGCGGATCGTCCAGGAACGTGTCGACCCCAAGCTGAGAGACCACCACGTCCGGGCGGAAGGCCTCCATCAGATGGGGCACCACCGACTCGAACCCCTTCCAGAAGACGTGATCGTCCGTGCCCGGGAGCATGGGCACGTTCACGGCGTAGCCTGCGCCTTCCCCTTTTCCGGTTTCCGCCAGGCTGCCGGTGCCGGGAAACAGGGTGCGGCCATCCTGGTGGAACGAGACGGTCAGGACCCGCGGGTCCTCGTAGAACGCCCACTGGACCCCGTCGCCGTGATGGGCGTCGATGTCGAGATATAGGACCCGTTTCCCCTGGTTCGCAAAGTGCAAGATCGCCAGAACCGCGTCGTTCACGTAACAGAAGCCGGAAGCCCGGCTCGCTCCCGCGTGATGGAGCCCTCCGGCGATATTGAACGCGATGCGTGACTTCCCCGCCGAGACCCGTTGCGCCCCCTGCATGGAGGCTCCTGTCGAAAGAAGCGACCATTCCCACATGCCCGGAAAAACGGGGTTGTCCCCCGGGCCGATGCCGTGGGCAAAGTCCCATTGGGTCTCACCGCGACTGGCTTGCTTGAGCACCTCCAGGTAATCGACTGTATGAAACGCGAGGATCTCGGATTCCGTTGCCGGGCTCGACTCGATCAGATCGACTTTCGGCAACTCGAGAATCCCATATGCCTTGCAGAGGTCGTAGGTGAGCCGAAGCCGTTCGATCCTCATCGGGTGGTGCGACCCGTAATCGTAGGCGAAGTAGTCGTCCGTATAGAAGAAAGCGGTACTCACAGAGACTCCTTTCCGATACGCATGAGGCGATATGTTCAATGATATAACCATAAGGCAAGAGGTGTGCTGCTGTCGAGGGCCGCCCTTCGCCCCTTCTTGGATGTGCTGCGCCGGCTTCTCGTTGCGAGCCGCGTTCGGCGAACCCCTGTCTTACAGCATCCCATCTATATATATGGCCTGATCACGTGCCGCGGGCAACCGGGCAACCGGGGGGGCAACCGGGGTCAGGTCTCAGAATTCAACCTTTTGTTGAGTTCCTGCTGTACAGTCCATACCTGTTCCTTGAGCTTCAGGTCGTGCTCCATTGCTCGCTCGACCTTTTCAACAACCGTGCGGACGGCCTGGCCACTTGCACCACCGAAGTAGCGGCCAAGATCTCTGTAGGTAGAACGGGTTCTTGAGCTACACAGGTACAAAGCTATCCACCGGGGTTTGTTCCCATGTCGTCCCTTGCGCAGCACCTGTTCATGGTTTAACTCTAGCACCGTGCAAACAGCCGAAACAACGTCGTCGGGACGAAAGAGACGGTGCATGCGATCTGCATCTGGGATGTCCTTGGACTCGTAGTTGCTCCGGAGGCAATCCTTCATGCGGCCGATGAAGGCAGGTTTGCCGAACAGGCTCGAAATTCTAGCAGCATCCAGGGGGGAGGGGGCCTTTTCCTCGAGGCCTTCCCAAAGAAAACGGCGATACGCTTCCTGTGCGGTCTCGAGGCGATTGCCATGTTCGAGGAGAATGTCTTCCCAGGCAAGCCAACTGGGAGCCAGTTTTGTTCTGAAATAGAGAACACAACTGCTCCATCGATACGATGCCGCGTCATCGGTCAACTTAGCCCTAACGGGATTCAGATGCACATACCGGGTCAGTTCCCAGTAGTGATAATCCGTTTGAACCAGGACACTCTTGAATCGGCCCTGGAACAGCGGTCCACACCTCTGGTGTTGCTGATTGAATACAGTTGCATAGGATGAGTTCAGATAATGCATCCCTTCCGACAAGTCTGCTCGAGGAACTCTCAGAAATATGTGGTAGTGGTTGTCCATGAGGGCCCATGCGTAGACACGCCAGCCCCTTCGTGTTGCCACGCAGTCCAGCAACTGCGTCCATCTCTGGCGATCGAGATCGTCTCGGACGATTCTCCGACGCTCCAGTCCCCTACCGGTGACGTGGTAGACGCCGTCTGGGATGTTCAGTCTCAATGCTCGTGACATGGCGAGAAGAATCAATGGCAACAACCGTGCCAACAGAACAGATACGCCCCGATCCTGGACACATTGTGTTAGGCGGAGATGCGAAAAGATTGAATTCTGAGACTCGACCCCTTGGAGACCCCATGGATTGTCCCCCGTTTTGTCTGAGACCCTGTGTTCTGGTACGATCGGACCCGTCAGTGCGTCCAACTGCAGGGGAGACGGGACATGGGGGAGATCTCCGCGCAGATCGGTCATGACGAAGTCATTTCTGAGCGCAGCAAGCGGGCGGGGACCATTGCGAAGGCCGGGGGGATCGAGGAGGCTCTCGGGTATGGGGCCCTGCCGCGATTCCAGGACATTACCCTCTCCGAGGCGGTCGTGCTGGGCCTATTGCGACAGGGGGTTCACCGATTTCTCTGTGTGCTCGGGCACGGGTCGACGGACCTGGGCGATGTGCTTCGCGTCTACGAAGGGAAAGGTCTCCTGAAGACCTACTGCGTGCGGCACGAAACAGCGGCCTCGCATGCAGCGACAGCCCTCCGGTGGGTAACCGGGGAAAGGGCTGCCGTGGTGACCTCCATTGGTCCGGGGGCCCTGCATGCCCTGGCCGGCTCCATCGTGCCGGCGAGCGATGGAATTGGCGTCTGGTACCTTCTGGGCGACGAGACGACCGAGGACGAAGGGCCGAACATGCAGCAGATCCCCAGGCAGGAGCAGAACCTCTTCCTGCGACTCTTCGCCACCATGGGGCATGCCTATTCCCTGCACACACCTCGGGCGGTGGGGACCGCCCTTCGAAGGGGCCTGGTGACTGTCGACCACCCCCATCGCGGCGGGCCCTTCTACCTCCTTCTGCCCATGAATACCCAACCGGCCCTGCTCCAGGGCTTCAACCTCGATGAGCTTCCCTGCGGGGAGCCGCCTTCCCTGGGGAAGGCGGCTGACGATGCCGCCTATGAACGCGCCGCCGCTGCCTTGTCGAAAGCGAAGCGAGTGGTTGTCCGGGTAGGAGGCGGAGCGCGGGACTGCGGGCCCGAGTTGCGGGATTTCCTCGAGCTCGCGGACGGCGTGGCAGTGCTCAGTCCCCTGGTGACGGGTGTACTCGAGTACGACCACCCGAGGAACATGCTGGTAGGCGGGAGCAAAGGGTCTATCTGCGGCAACTATGCCATGGAGGAGGCGGACCTGCTCGTGGCGATCGGAACCCGTTTCGTCTGTCAGTCCGATTGCTCCAGGACCGGATACCCGAACGTGAAGACCGTGATCAATATCAACACGGATGTCCGTGACGTCACGCACTACGGCAAGACCGTGGCGCTCCTGGGCGATGCCGCGCCCACCCTGCGCAGGCTTCGAGCGGTAGTGAAGGAACGTGGCGCGCCCGTTTCCGGCGGCCCTTCCGCATGGTTCAAGGCCTGTGCGGCGAAGCGGAAGGAATGGGAGGCCTTCAAGGCGGAGAGATACGAGAACCCCTGCCTCTACAGCGAAGCATGGAAGGAGGAGGTCCTCACGCAACCGGCCGCGATCAAGACCGCCACCGACTGGGCCCGGGCAAATGATGTCGTCTCCTTCTTCGACGCCGGGGACGTTCAGGCGAACGGCTTCCAGGTTGTGGAGGACGACCGGCTCGGGAGGACCTTCACCGAAACGGGAGCGAGCTACATGGGCTTCGCAGTCTCGGCCCTGCTCGCCACGGCCCTGGGCTCAGAGCCCTTCTACGGCCTCGCCTTGACCGGCGACGGTTCATTCACGATGAATCCGCAGATCCTGATCGACGGCGTCTTCCATGGAGCCAGGGGGTGTGTGCTCCTGTTGGACAACCGGCGCATGGCCGCGATCTCCGCCCTGCAGGAAGCCCAATACGGGGAAGTTCACGCCACCAGTGACAACGTGGAAGTGGACTACGTCCGTCTGGCCGGTGCGGTTCAGGGGGTCCTTGCCCTGCAGGGGGGACGGAGCCCGGAAGACCTGCGGGAGGCCCTGGATCGGGCCCGATCTCACGACGGCCTTAGCCTCATTCACGTTCCGGTCTACTACGGCCCGGACCCGTTGGGAGGGCTCGGCGCCTTCGGGCGCTGGAACGTGGGCAACTGGTGCCGGGATACACAGGCCCTGCGGCATAAGATCGGCCTTTAGGGTCAGGTCTCAAATTTCAACCTTGTGGCGAGGATCGTAGCGAAAGCCCGTCAGCAAGGTTGAAATTTGAGACCTGACCCCAACGTCACGAGGTCGGGCACGGGACGAGAATGAGAAGGAGAGGAACGAATGTGGGTTCCGAACGAGATGTTTGTGGACGGAGAGTGGGTGTCCGCATCGGACGGGGCGTGCAGGGAGATCATCAACCCTGCCACGGAAGAAGCGGTGGACACCGTGCCGGTGGCAACGGCTGCCGACCTGGACAAGGCCCTCGAGGCCGCCGACCGCGGCTGGCGGGAGTGGCGTGAAGTGGACGCCTGGACCCGCAGCGCCGCGCTGCGACGCATCGCCGACTGGATACGCGAACATGCAGATCCGATTGCAGCCGTGATGACCGAGGAGCAGGGCAAGCCGCTTGCCGAAGCCAAGGGGGAAATCCTCGCAGCGGTCGACGTGTACGACTGGTTCGCCGACGAGGCGCGCCGGATCTACGGCCGCGTCATAGACGGACACTCCCGGGCACACCGCCTTCTCGTCATGCGCCAGCCCATCGGCCCGGTGGCGGCCTTCAGCCCCTGGAACTTCCCGATGCTCCTTTCGAGCCGGAAGTTGGCGCCTGCCCTTGCGGCCGGCTGTTCCATCATCGTGAAGCCGGCCATCGAGGCGCCCCGCACCAGCCTGTGCCTGGCGCAGGGCTGCCGGGATGCGGGCATTCCCCCCGGCGTGGTGAACGTCGTGACCGGCGATTCTTCTCGGATCTGCCGCCACCTGATCCTCTCTCCGATTATTCGCAAGGTGAGCCTCACCGGTTCGGTCGAGGTGGGCCAGCAGATCCTGAGACTGTGTGCGGAGCAGATCAAGGCCGTGTCCATGGAACTGGGGGGGCACTCTCCGGTGCTCGTCTTCGATGACGCGGATGTCGAGAGCGCGGCCGAGATCTGTGCGCGCGGAAAGTTCCGTAACAACGGCCAGGTCTGCATCGCAGCGAGCCGGTTCTACGTGCAGGAGTCGGTGATGGAGAGGTTTGTCGAGCGTTTCAAGGCAATCACCGAATCCTTGCGCGTCGGGAACGGAAAGGACCCGGAGACCGAAATCGGTCCTCTGGCGAACCAGCGGCGGCTCCAGGCCACGGAGGCCATGATTCAGGACGCGGTGGGCAAGGGTGCGGTCGTTGCCTGTGGCGGACGCCGCCCGGAAGGCCTTGATCGCGGTTTCTTCTACAAGCCCACGGTTCTGGTCGATGTGGACGACGGGATGGACATCATGCACGAAGAGCCCTTCTGCCCCGTGGCGCCCATCACGACCTTCTCCGAATTGGAGGACGGCCTGGCCAAGGCGAACGCTACCGAGTTCGGTCTGGCAGGGTACGTCTTTACCCGGAACACGCGGACCGCCTTCCTCGCCTCGGAAGGCCTGGACACCGGCATGGTCGGGGTGAACAACCTGGTGATCGCCGCCGCGGAGATCCCCTTCGGCGGGATCAAGAAGTCCGGTTTCGGAAGGGAGGGAGGCAGCGAGGGCATCGAGGCCTACACCGTGACCAAGTACGTCAACATCCTTCTGTGAGAAAGAGAGAAGAGGGTGAAGAAGGAGCAACCCGGGCCGATCCGAGTCCTCGTGTTTCCTGCCTGCAGTGAGCCGGGCCTGGAGATCGTCCGGGCCCTGATCGACCAGCCCGGTCTGGAGGTGGTGGGCGGCAGCAGCCTCCTGCCCTCCCATGACCCATCCTCGCTGAGATGAACGTTCTGAGCGACCACAGGATCCAGGTCGTCTTTCCTGCCACGGACAGCCTGATTGCCGTTCTCTCACACGTCGATATGGGGGAGGTGGCCCTGGTGGCTCCCCGGTCCGAAATTGCGGAAATCTGCCTGTCGAAGTTGAAGACACGCGGACGTCTTGAGGACGCGGTTCCTGTTCCCCGCGTATACCCAATCGACGGCGAGGTGGAGTTCCCCGCCTATGCGAAGCCGCTAGAGGAAGCCGGAATGCGGGGCCACATGAGGGTTAACGACCCGGAAGACCTGAGCATCGCTCGATAGAAAGGCCTGATAGTGACCGAATTCCTTCCGGGCGAGGAATACGAGGTCAACTGCCTGAGCGACCTGCAGGGGAGCCTGCTGTACGCAAACATCCGGCGGTTTGGCCGCAGGATGGGCGGCCATGTTCTGGAACTGCTAACGGCCAGGATCAAGAACGACCTCCCGGCCTATCCTCGATGATTCGTGAATCGCCAGGGTAAGCTTCAGGATTTTCCTGCCTTCACGGCCCGAGAGCAGGGGTGCCGCTTCTCCCTTGATCGCGCTCACGAAGTTCCGCGTGGACCCTTTGAATCCTGCCGCCCAGTCGGAATCGACGTCGGAATAGTGTTGCCACCCTTTCGCCGTGAAAGTGCTCACCGCCGGGCCCGGGACGAGGTCCCCGGTGCACCGATGGACGATGATGATCCCGTCGGTGCCGGTGATCTCCAGCCATTCATCGTTCGAATAATACTTGGACGGCATGGTCAGATTCTGACAGTGACAATACTCGCACATCCCGTATTTCTTTGCTTCTCTGTATTTCCACATGATCACGGACGGGCAGTCCAGGATCCCATCCGCCGAGTCGATCCAGCTCACCACGCGCTCCACTTCCCCCAGCAAGAACCAGGCGGTCGCCCAAAGGTGGTGACCGTGATCAAAGGTCTGGAGCGTCCTGCCTTCGGCCGCCTCGTGCAGGCGCCATTCCCACGTAGAGTCCGGAACCTCCCAGCCGCCGCTGCCTGCACTCACGAACTTGATCCGCAGGTTCGTGGGGGTACCGATTTCTCCGTCCTCGATCATCTGCTTCGCCAGCAGGATGGGAGGATAGAACATGTAATTGTCCGTCACCTTGAAAACGATGCCCGCTTCTTCCGCCGCGGCCAGGATACGGTCCGCACTGGCCAGATCGCTGGTCATGGGCTTCTGAAGGGCGATGTGCTTTCCTGCCTTGGCCGCATCGATCATGACCGTTTCGTGCGCGGCGTGGGGGACAAGAATCTCGACCGCCTCGACCTCGGGGTCCTCCAGCAGGTCGAGGTGGTTCGTGTAGGCCCGGTCCGCCCGCCACTCGGCCTTCCTGCGCTCTGCGGCAGATGGGTTCGTGTCGCACACGGCATAGATTCTTGCTTCGGCGCCGCCCTCATAGCCGAGGGCGTGAAGGTCGGCGATCCTGCCGCAGCCGATGATCCCCACGTTGATCCTGTCCATGGTAGAGGTCCTCCGAAGGCAAGATGGGTGGGTAACGGGCCCCCTTGGAGCCGTCCGTTCGCCGGGGAACGGGTAGGGCCTGATCCCTGAGCCCCGATCCCTGACCCCTTGCGGCGCAAGCCGCTTGAATATAAGAGAAACCGCGATTCCGGGTCAAGGAAAGGCAGAGGGGCGGCCTCTTCGCCGGAACTTCCAATCGAGAGAAGATTACGGTATAAAGAACGGCATCACACCTGACGATTCTGCCCCGTAGAGGCTTCTCCGAGGACCTGGTAGTGCATCCGAGCGACGGCCCGAACGCAAACCCTTTCCAGGAACGAGGCCCCTGATGAGCCCTTACTCTCCTGCAAACCGATCCTCTCCAAGGTTCGGTGATCTCTTCTACAAAGGGCCTGATGTAGAAATCCTTCGTGCGCCTGAGATCGACCGCCGATACGAGTCGAGCGTCAAGGGGATTCACATCATCGGCGATTTGTCCGGGATTCCCCTTCTCAAGAACGCGGTGAACATGGGCCAGGACTTGATCGAAAAGATCGGCCCTGCCCTGCGGGAGAGTGATCTGGAAGACGCGGAGTACCACGCGTTGATCGTGGGGGGGGGAGGCGCGGGGCTCGCGGCCGCCCTGGCTGCCCAGGAGATGGGGTTGCGGTACCTGCTCGTGGAGCAGAAACACCCGGGGAACACGATCAGCAGCTTCTTCAAGGGCAAGGAAATCTTCGCCGAACCGGAGGCGTTGCCGAACCGATCCCGCCTCTGGGTGGAGCATTCATACAAGGAGGAATTGCTGGAGCGGTGGAATGCAGCGATCGAGGAAGGGAACCTGAACCTCGTGGACTGCGAGCAGGTCACAAACATTCGGCGCGATGGGGCCTCTTTCGTCGTGGAGACGACGAAACGGGGATACCGGGCACGAAGGGTGGTCCTGGCCATCGGGCGCTCCGGTAATCCCCGGATGCTCGGGGTGCCGGGCGAGGAACTGCCCAAGGTTCATCACGTGCTGGTGGACCCGGATGCGCAGACCATGGAGAAGATCGCCGTCGTGGGCGGCGGAGACGCTTCCCTGGAGGCCGCGTTGGCCCTGGCGCCGCACAACGAGGTTACCCTGATGGTGCGGGCGCGCACCGTCAAACGGGCTCAGAAGGCGAATACCGAGCGGCTCCACCAGATGGTTGAATCGGGCAAGATCAACCTGCTCACAGAGAGCAAGGTCGTCGAAGTGCGCGAGCATTCGCTCGACGTGGAGGTCAAGGGAGAGGCGTACACCCTTGCCAACGACCGCCTGTTCGTGATGATCGGTTCAGACCCGCCGGAGGCCTTTCTGAAGAATCTGAAGATACGCACGGAGGGCGAATGGAGCCCGAAGCGGGTCCTGTCTCTCGCCAGCTTGACCCTCCTCGTCTTCCTGCTCTACGGATGGAAGAAACAAGGCTTCTGGCCCTTTGTTGCCGGCGGGCCCCTCTACGCCTGGACCTCCTGGCAGCCCTCCATGTGGTTCGGCCTCCTCTATTCGACGGTGATCACCGGCTTCGGCGTCAAGGCGATCCTCCGGTACCGAAAGGACCCGTATCAGGTCAAGCGTTACATCAGTCTGATCCTCAGTCAGATTTTCCTGTTCTGGATCATTCCGGAGATCATCTTTCAGATGCTCTGGCCTGTGCAGGATGGGTGGCGCGCCTACGGCCTGTTCTTTCCGGCGCCCCTGTACGTCTGGAATTTCTGGGCCCCCCAGAACGCGCACATCTTCTGGTTTGCCTGGTCCATCGTGATCTCCGTGGCGGGTGTGCCCTTGATGGCCAAGCTCACGGGAAAGAAGTACTGCGCCTTTGTCTGCTCCTGCGGTGGCCTGGCCGAGACCCTCGGGGACAGCTTCCGCACCCTCTCTCCGAGAGGACGCAGGATGCGGGCCTGGGAGGACCTGCTCACGTACACGGTCACCGTGCTCGTCGCCATGGTCATCGCCTTCGGCCTGGCCGACAAGGACTCCGGCTGGTGGAAGATCCAGGGCCTCCTGGTCGATTTCTCGCTGGCCGGCGTGGTCGGCCTGGCCGCCTACCCCTTCTGGGGAAACCGGATCTGGTGCCGCTTCCTCTGCCCCCTGGCGAAGCTGCTCTACATCTTCGCAAAGGACAATTCCAGGGTGAAGATCGCGTCCGGCCAGCACTGCATTCGCTGTACCCTCTGCTCGAAGTACTGTCAGATGGGGATCCCGGTCATGGAGTTTGCGAAGAACGGAGAGGAATTCTCGAACAGGAACTCCTCCTGCATCCAGTGCGGCATCTGCATAACGGTCTGCCCGGTTCGGAACCTTCAGCACGGAGACTGGTCGGAAGAGCGCTGGAAAGAAGAGATCGAACAGGGGCCGCCTGTCCATGTGGTATGATTAGCGTCTTTCATTGGAACATCTACGTTTCTTGCGTAGATGTTGGGAGAACCTCCGCTTCGGCAAATCGAAGAAGGTGAAAGGTGAAAGGGAAAAGGTGAAAGTAGAAAGACCCTGTTTGTTCCGGCTCAGGCGCGCAAGCAGGCGCGGGGCCTGATCCCTGGCCCCTTTGTTCTTTCACCTTGACCCTTTTGACTTTGACCTTGCGGCGCAAGCCGCGTTAGGGGTTGCTGCAGATGCTCGTAACGCTTCTCGTCCTTTATGGGCTGGCCTCTTTCCTCCTGTTGCTCTACGGCATCAACGCCTATCTGATGATCTACTACGGTCTTTCCGCCCGCAGACAGAACCTGTGGGTGGAATGCGACCAGGGGAGAAAAGAAATCGAGTGGCCCATGGTTACGGTGCAGCTCCCGATCTACAACGAGCGAAATGTTGCGGAACGTGTGATCCGTGCGGCCGCATCCGTGGACTACCCTCGAGACAGGCTCGAGATCCAGGTCCTGGACGATTCCGTGGACGAAACGAAACAGATCACCGACCGTCTGGCGGAGCGGCTGGCCCGGGAGGGCCTGGACATCAAGGTCATCCGTCGCGAGGACCGCAGCGGATACAAGGCCGGAGCCCTGGGGAACGGCACCGCCCTGGCACGGGGTGAATTCCTGGCCGTCTTCGACGCCGATTTCGTGCCGGGCCCCGACTTCCTTCGGCGGGCCCTTCCCCCTTTCCTGGCCGATTCGAAGATTGCCTTTGTCCAGACTCGGTGGGGACACCTCAACCGGGGCGAAAACATCCTGACCATCTGTCTCGCACTCGGGATCGACGGGCACTTCCTTGTGGAGCAGCCGGCCCGGGCGAAGAGCGGGCTGTTCATGAACTTCAACGGCACGGCCGGCGTCTGGCGCCGCCGGGCGATCGAGGACGGCGGAGGCTGGTCGAGCCGCACGCTCACGGAAGACCTTGACCTGTCTTACCGAGTGCTCCTGGCAGGGTGGAAGCCGTGCTACATCGAGGATGTGGCCGTACCTTCCGAGCTTCCTGCAACGATGACCGGAGCCAAGAGTCAACAGTTCCGCTGGGCAAAGGGCTCGATACAGACGGCCATGCGGAATCTTCCGCGGGTTTGGAAGGGGACGTACAGTCTGCTCGAGAAGATCCAGGCCTTCCTCCATCTGACGAACTATCTGATTCATCCCATGATGCTCGTCCTGGCCATATTGGCCTTGCCGATCCTTCTCTTCCACGGCCTGGAGTTGCCTCCCTATTTCTTCGCCGTTGCCGCCTTGCCGATCCTTGCCGCCACCCTGGGCCCGTCCATCATGTACACGGTGGCTGCCTTTCGCGGTCCGGACCGGGCGGCTTCCTTTCTCTGGTGGCTTCCCTTCCTGGTGATCTACGGGGTCGGCATCGCCGTGTCCAACACCTTTGCCGTTGTTGAGGCTGTTCTGGGCAAATCGAGTGAATTCGTTCGGACGCCCAAGAAGGGAGACCAGAGCGAGTCCGGGTACCGTCTCCGGGAAAACAAGGTCTGGGTTCTCGAGGTCTTGATGGGCATCTACTCGATCGGGTCCATTCTTGCGGCCTTGGAAAGTGAAAACTACGGCATCTTGCCTTTTCTTTTCATCTTTGCGGCCGGGTTTCTCACCGTGGGCATTCGTACGGGCCTGAGCCGGACCGGAGATGCATGAAGCGCCTGCACTCTATCGTCGCATCGACCCTCCTGCTTCTCGGCTCTTTTCTGCTGAGCCGTCATCCCGACATCGGGGCAAACCTGCGGGCCTTCTACGCCGGGTTTGCACTCGCCTCTATCGGGTATCTGGGCCTCTTACGCTGGGGGTTGCCGGTTCGCAAGAGGGGGTGGGTGCTCGCGTTCCTCCTTCTGGCCGCCTGTCCGCGCCTCTTCGCGCTCAACCTGGTTCCGTCGGACGACGTTCCGCGCTACATCTGGGAAGGGCGCATCCTGCTGGAGGGATACAACCCCTTTGCGATCCCACCGGAAGATCCCCGGCTCGTCGCCTTCCGGGACGAGGTCTACCCCCTGATCAATCACAAGGACATGCCCGCCATCTATCCCCCTGTGGCCCAGTATGTCTTCATGGGCCTCTGCGTCCTCACGCACCGTGTCGAGGACTACCGGTTGTTCCTCCTGGTCGTCGAGTGCGTTGCGATCGGCCTGCTGTTCCAATGGACGAAGGCCCTCGGCCTGTCACGGGAACGGGTGATGATCTACGCCTTCAATCCGCTGGCCGTGGTTGCCATTGCAGGGCACGGCCACATGGATTCCCTCCAGATTCTGCTCCTCGTGTGGGCACTGGTTTGCCACGGACGCAGTCGGCCGGGGGCGGCCATGGCCCTTGTGACGCTCGCGGGCCTGGTCAAGTTCCTCGCCTTTTTCGCGCTGCCCTTCCTCGTGAACAGGAGGACTTTCAAATACCTGCCCCTTTGCCTGGGCATCGTCCTCGTGAGCTACACGCCATTCTTCTTCCTGGAGGGGGCCTTCTCGTTCGGGAACCTCGGCCACTATCTCGGGAAGTTTGAATACTATTCTCTCACCTATGCGCCCCTTCGGTGGGTTCTGGGCACCTTGGGCGCCCACGCCGTGACAGCGATCGTGCTGCTTGTCGTTCTCGTCTCGCTGTGGCTGACGCGCACGCGTCCCGAGTATGCCGTCCCGCCCTTCCTGTTCCTGCTCACTCTCATGAACACCACCGTCCACTACTGGTACCTGATCCCCATCCTGGCCCTGGGCGTGGTCTGGAAATCGCGCGCCCTCGTCGGCCTGACCCTGCTCTTCGTTCCCTATTTCGAGGTCCTGGAGAGGCTCAGCCTCGATGGCGTGTTCGCAGGGGCCTGGTGGCAGCCGGTGGTCACCTACGTTCCCTTCCTGGCCCTTCTAGGCCTGGAGATGAGTGGCCGATGGCCCGGGCGCGGACCGGGAAGCGCATCCGTCGGGGTGGTCGTGCCGGTCCTGAATGATGCAGGGCCGTTGGGCCGACTGCTGGAATCACTGGAAGAAACGGGCCTGCCAAGAGACCGGGTCGTCGTGGCGGACGGAGGGAGTGAAGACGGGAGTCGGGGGGTGGCGGAGCGCTGGGGCGCGCGTTTGGTGGACTGCCCCCGCCCAGGCCGCGGGCGTCAGATCGCCCTGGGCGCGGGAAACCTGGATGCGGATCTTATCCTGATCCTGCATGCCGACAACCTCGTGCCTCGAAACGTGATTACGGCCCTTCGTCGAGCGGCCGCTGCCTATCCCGAAGCGCCGGGCGGGGCCTTGCGGCTGCGATACGAAACGTCCGGCTTCAGGATGGGGACGGTCTCGATCGCGAGCAACGCAAAGACTGCGCTGTTCGGGTTGAGCTTCGGGGATCAGGGACAGTGGTTTTGGCGCGATCGGGTCGAGGTGCCCGCGATCCCCCTGATGGAGGACGTGGAGATGGCCGTCAGAATGAACGACAGCGGTCTCCCTGTCTGGACACCGGCCACAGTGGGGGTTTCCACGAGACGATACGAACAACAGGGGACCCTGAGGGTCGTTTGTTCGGTGGTGAAGAGGGTGGTCGGATACCTCACGCATCGTCGGTGGACCGACGAAGTCCCGGACACGACGGGCCTGTATGAGAACTACTACAAAAGTTGAAAGGTAAAAGGGAAAAGTCGAAAGGGATGGATAAAGGATTGAAGAGGAAATAGGGAGGCTTTCACCATTAGTTGACCCTTTTGCCTTTACCCTTTCACCTGGGACGAAAGGAGTCTCAAGTGGCTATCTCACCCTGGGAGGTTTTTGCAGATCTGGGAATCGCCGGTCTCCTGCTCTTGACCGGGCAGCTTCTGCGGTCCAGACTCGGTATCATGCAACGCCTGTTCCTGCCGGCCAGCGTCATCGGCGGCTTCCTGGGCCTCGCTCTCGGCCCGAACGGTGCGAACGTCCTCCCACTGTCGCAGGCCTTCTCTTCCTACCCGAGCATCTTGATCGCGCTCATTTTTGCCGCTCTTCCCCTGGCCTCGGAGCGGGTGGACCTGAAGGGTGCATCCAGGCAGCTCACGGACATGTGGTCCTTCTCGACTGTGGCCACCCTGTTGCAGTGGGGCCTGGGCGTCCTGTTTGCGATGGTCCTGCTTCGGCAATTGTGGCCGGACCTGAACCCCGGTTTCGGTGCCGTACTCGCCAGCGGGTTCGTGGGCGGGCACGGAACAGCGGCCGCGGTAGGGGAGACATTCCTGGGCCTCGGCTGGTCCGAGGCGACCTCCCTCGCCATGACGTCGGCAACCGTCGGGATCCTGAGTTCGATCATCGGGGGGATGGCCTTGATCAAGTGGGGAACCGCCTCCGGACACGCAGGGTTCATCACCCGATTTCAGGACTTGCCCGAAGAGCTTCGCACCGGCCTGGTCGGGGAGGAGGCCCGGAAGTGGGTCGGCAAGGAGACCGTTTCATCCAACTCGATCGACACACTCGCCTTCCATTTCTGCCTCATATGCTGTGCCGCTGTGGGCGGCTACTACCTGAGCAAGTGGTCGGGAAACGTTCTCCCTCAGTTCCGGTTGCCCGTCTTCTGTGTCGCCTACGTCGTGTCTCTCCTTTTCGTAGGCGGCCTTCGATCTACCGACGCCATCCGGTACGTGGACAGGAAGACGGTGAGTCATCTGGCAGGAGGCCTGACCGACATCCTCGTCGTCTTCGGCATCGCCTCGATCAAGATCGCCATCGTGATCAAGTACGCCCTTCCTCTCGCGCTCCTGTTCGTTTTCGGGATCGCCCTGTGTGCCTTCATCTTCTTCTGGATGGGGCCCCGTTTCTTTGAAACATACTGGTTCGAGAAGTCCCTTTTCACCTGGGGATGGATCACGGGCGTCACCGCCCTGGGGATCACACTGCTCAGGATCGTCGATTCGGAAAATGGCTCGCGGGCGCTCAATGATTTTGCCCTCGCCTATCTCTTCGTCGTGCCCGTGGAGATCGCGTTGGTGGCCTTTGGTCCCCAGGTCATCCTGACCGGGCATTCCTGGGCCCTCGCCGGGATTACGATCGGGGCGTCCCTCCTCATCTCTGTCCTGGTCCGGCGGGTGAATCGCAGAGGAGGTCCCTGACGTGTCATCCCATTCATTTGATCGAGAACGGTCGGCCACGACTTGGGCACGACATTGCATGCTTTTGGGGCCGGGCGTTGGCGCCTGACCCCGGATCCTTAGGGGACGCCCGGTTCCTGAAGATGCAAGGTCCTTTTCGAGGGCCGGTCATTCCCCTCTCTGTTGCGTCCTTCCTGGGCAGGGCGGCCGCCCTGCAGTTCCGCGACAAATCGACACACGTCCTCTGCCAGGGGGGCGCTGTGCATGTACTTGTTCGATTCACAGGGCAGGAGGTCGGCCCTCTGGATCGTCTCGGCCATCCGGGTCATATCGTTCGAGGCGTGCAGCATGTCCGTGGAGGCATACGCAATCCGGGCCGGGGCCTTGACCGCTTCCAGGTTCGGCCAGACCTGATAGTGCATGAAGGCACGGCCCGAAAGCTTGATACGCAGGGGATGTGCGGAAAGGATCGTGTTCTCGTAGCGCCGCATCTGCTCCGGCTCCTTCTCCACATTCACCCGAAACTTTCGGAAGTACCAGACGATGAAATGCTTCACGAAATGGTACGCAGGGGACGGAAACAGGTAGGGCATCCAGCGGAGGGCAAAGGGGACGTGGAACTCGCTTGCCGGCCCCACGAGAAAAAGGCCTTTCGCCTTCAGCCGTTCGTGCTTCAGCGCCTCGAGCAGGACCGTGGCCCCCAGCGAGCTACCGGATAGGATCGCCTCTTCCATGTCGATGGGCAGCCTGGAACAGGCGGTGATCACGTCCTCGGCGAACTTCTCCATGCGGAAGTCATCCGTTCTCAAGCGGCTCTTCCGGATTTCCGCCGACTTCTTTTCCCGGGTCTCGATGTAATAGACGGGGTGTTTCCGGGTAAGGGCGCTCAGGAACTCCGCCCATCCGGCCACGATCGACACCCATCCGGCCACAAAAACGATGGGGGAGCCGCCGTCGACCTCTTTCGGTTGCCACGAGACCACCCGCAGGCTCACCTCCTCGCTCACGCGGATCCTCTGCTCGGAGAAGGAAGCGTGGTGTGCTGAGATCGGGTCTTTGAACACATCCGACATGGACACCTCGGGAAAATCTATTGCTGAGAACCCCAGTATAGAAAGAGAGGTCGCGGGCGGTCAAGCAAGAAACCCCACAAGAAAGGGGACGTTCTTGACTAATTGGACTTAACAAGAAAGGGGAATGGCGAGCGGTCAAGCGGGAAAAGCGGGAAGATGGAAAAAAGAGCCGAGACCCCTTGATGGATGGCTCGAGAATCCGGAAAATAGAGGGTTTCTCGTTAGCAACACAGGAGGTGGTCATGGGACGGAAGAAGGCGTTTACGGTGCAGAGCTTGGTCCTCTGTCTGTTGTTCAACGGTTTGATGCTCGGGTGCCTCTACTGGATGGCGAGGCAGGCCTTCCTCGGCCTCCACGACGGGATGGCCCTCGTCACCGGAGGCGGCATGGAAGGTGTACCCGATCAGGTAGGGGTGGCCCTTGCGGGTGTCGGTGAATTCATGGAAAAGAACCGCACGCTGCTGGTGCCGGTCGTGTTCGGGCTGGGAGGGCTGGTGACCCTTGCCCTCTGGTTCTCTCTTCTCCTTTCCGGACGCCTGCTCATGGGAGAGGAACCCGGCGCTGCCGAGGAAGGCGCCGGCCCTTCCGACGATCCCCTCAAGAAGGAGGTGAAGAGGCTGGAAAAGGAGTTGCAGGCCGCAAGAAAGGCCGCCTCCAAGCCCTCCCCGGCACCGGCGATTCAGATCCTTTCCATCCTGCAGCGGCAGGGGCGGCTGGTCGATTTTCTGGAGGAGGATCTCGGCGCGTACGAGGACGGCCAGATCGGCGCTGCGGTTCGCAGCATTCATCAGGGCTGCAAGGAGGCCCTTGCGCAGAATCTGGTCCTGGAGGCCGTCTATGGCGAGGAGGAGGGAACGGAAGTGACGATCAAGCCCGGTTTCGACCCCCAGGCGGTCCGTCTGACCGGCAATGTGCAGGGGGACCCGCCGTTCAAGGGGGTGCTCCGTCATCGAGGGTGGCGCGTCGTGCGCGTGGACCTTCCCCTGAAGTCACCGGACAGGGACATCGACTGGGTCCTGGCCCCTGCCGAGGTCGAGATAGGCGAGTAGGAGGAATTTGAGCCTTGGGAAATCCGAAATACATCATTGGCATCGATCTGGGAACCACGAACTGTGTTCTGGCCTACACGGAGGCGGAGCCTCTGCCGACAGGGGAGGCCGACATCCGTATCTTCGAGATCGCCCAGGTCGTGAGTCCGGGCGAGGTTGGAGAAAAGTCCCTGCTCCCCTCGTGCCTCTTCCTGCCGGCCCCCCACGATGTTCCCGAAGGTGGGCTTCTCCTCCCCTGGAGTCGCGAAGAGCCGGATGGCTGCGCAGGAGAGTTTGCGCGAAAGAGGGGATCGGAAATCCCCCATCGTCTCGTCTCTTCTGCCAAATCATGGCTCTGCCACGACGGCGTGGACCGAACCCGGCCGATCCTTCCCTGGGACAGCCCTGCGGAGGCCCGGCGCATCTCGCCGGTGGAGGCATCGGCGCGGCTTCTCGAGCACCTGCGGGACGCCTGGAACCACGAGATGGCCGCCGGCGATCCGGAAGCTCGCCTGGAAGCTCAGGATCTGTACCTCACCGTACCCGCTTCCTTCGACGCGGTTGCGCGGGAGTTGACGGTTCACGCCGCCAGGTCCGCAGGCCTGGGGCGGTTCACCCTCCTGGAGGAACCGCAGGCCGCCTTCTATGCCTGGCTCGAATCCCGGAAAGACCGGTGGCGTGAGGCGGTCGAGAAGGGGGACTCGATCCTGGTCTGTGATGTGGGCGGGGGCACGACGGATTTCAGCCTGATCGAGGTGACCGAAGAGGGGGGGAATCTCGCACTGAAAAGGGTCGCCGTAGGCGATCACATCCTCCTGGGCGGTGACAACATGGACCTGACCCTCGCCCACGTGCTCAGGGCGAAATTGCCGGAGAAGTCCAGGAAGCTGGATGCCTGGCAATTCAGGGGACTCTGGCACAGCTGTCAGGCAGCCAAGGAACGTCTCCTCGGGGACCGCGACCTGGAGTCGGAGCCGGTCGTGATTCTCGGGCGGGGATCCTCCCTGATCGGCGGTACCCTTCGTACCGAACTGACCCGCAAGGAGGCCGAGTCGGTTCTGCTGGACGGGTTTCTTCCCCTGTGCGAATCCTCTGATCTGCCCCGAGAAGGGGCCAGGGCCGGCATGAGGGAAATGGGGCTCCCCTACGAGTCGGATCCAGCGATTACCCGGCACCTTGCCAGGTTCTTGATACGACAGACTCGCCGGTCCGAGACAGAGGAAGCCGGAAGCGCTCCTACCGCCGTTCTCTTCAACGGAGGGGTGATGAAGTCTCCCCTGATTCGGGACCGGGTGCTCGAAGCGCTCCGCAGCTGGGAAGGGGAGACAGGGGACGGACAGGCCATCCGCGAGCTCCCTGCCGCGGATCTCGACGTGGCGGTGGCTCGGGGGGCTGCTTACTACGGCCTGGCCCGGCGGGGCCAGGGGATTCGCATCCGTGCAGGGACGGCCCGATCCTACTACATCGGTATCGAGAGTGCCATGCCCTCTGTTCCGGGCGTCCCCACGCCGCTCAAGGCGCTGTGTGTCGTGCCGTTCGGCATGGAGGAAGGGACCGAGGCCGCGATTCGAGAGAAAGAGTTCGGCCTCGTGCTCGGCGAGCCGGCCGAGTTTCGTCTCCTCGCCTCGACCACCCGCAGGGAAGACCACGCGGGAGAGATGGTGGAGGACTGGGACGAGGAGATCGATGAGGTGACCACCATGGAGACGCTCCTGCCTGTTGCCGATGCGGGCCAGGGAGGCCGGATCATCCCGGTCTGGCTGCAGAGCAGGGTGACCGAGGTGGGGACCCTCGAGCTCTGGTGCGTATCACGGGAGGACCAGCAGCGGTGGAAGCTCGAGTTCAACCTTCGTGAGCGCGAGCCGAGATCCTGAGGTCTACTTCTTCTTCCCGACGCCGGACAGTTCGACCTCTGCAAAAATGTCGGAAAGGGGCAGCGACAGGGCAACCTCCGGGCTGTAGCGCATGTACGTGGGGATCGGATATCGTATCCCCTGGGCATGCGTCTTCTCGAGGCCTTCGACGACCTCTGCCAGGCCTTCGGCCGGAACGGCCATGACCATTTCGTGGTCCTGGCAGCCTCCCCAGACCCGGTCCCCATTGCCGGGCACGACCACCTTGAGCGCCCGGTCCTGGTAGGCCCCGATCACGCCTTCCGTGCACGAGGCGGCCTTGCCGGAGAAGGTGCTTTCGATCGGTTTTCCACTGTGGTAGGTCCCGCCGTGAATCAGACGCATGAGCTGGGCCGGGTTGACGTAGATGAGGATGACATCCGGCTCGACCCTTGTCCTTTCCAGGGGGGAGTAGACGACCACCAGGTCTTCCCCGAACTCCAATTGCGGGAAGGAGGCCAGCGCCTTCCGGACTGCGTTCGCATCGCTCGCATAGTTCATGTGCGTCATGAACCGGATTACGCCCTCGTCATCCTCGACCCTGTCCCAGCCGTAGGTGTTGGCCGCTATCGCGCACCCCACGTCCTCCTTGCCGAAGGCAACGGTCCAGCCGTAGCGCCGGGACATGGCGGCTCCCTGACACGGCGCCATTCGGACCTGCAGGTCCCGGAACGGTCTTCTGGCAGAAGGGGGGATTTCGGCGGTCTCCCTCGCGAACCTGACGGCCACGGGAAAGGTTGCCGGGTTGACGAGCTTCCTGACCTTGTCGCCTATCTGATGCCATTTCTCCATGGGGATTCCTTTCTCCACGCGGTTCGGAAAGTAGCCGGCAGGAGCCGTTCGTCTCCGCCCTCTTCGAAGGGATGACCGGATTATAGGGAGTGCGTCGATTTTACGTCAACCAGGCTTTTTTGTTGTGAACCCGCCGTGAATCGTTGATAATCAACAGGATGGGGGAGGATGCGGACGCGATGTCCGATCTCTTGCCAAGCTGTAAAAGGCATCGACATGGGACGCCTCTTCTCGGCCCGGAATGCAGAGCACCCTGCTGAACCGGCATTCCACTGTTTCCTCGCGTACTTCTGCCCGCCCTGTAAGGCCCCCCGTTGTGGCACGGTTGTTGCTGATCTGTTTGGACACGAGCGAGGACCGGCATGCGAGCCTCGCAGGTGATGACCAAACAGGTGTCTTGAAGGGTGTTCCGTAAATACCAGGACAAGCATTCGGGAGGGCAGGAAGATGGCACAGCGCAAGAAGGGGTCCCTGGGTTTCGGTGTCTTTCGGATGTACAGCGAGCGAGAGCGCGACCAGTACATCGGCGCCATGGTCGAGGAATGGAAGAAGCAGCAGGAGGGAAAGATAAGCGTCGGAAGACCCTTTATCACGATCAGTCGCCAGTTCGGTTGCATGGCCCTGGAGACGGGCCTTCGGTTCGCCGAACGGCTCAACCAGATGGATGCCTCCGATGGGGCCTGGACATTTTATGACAAGGAGATCGTCCACCGAATCGCTTCCGACATGAAGATCAACAGGAAGCTGGCGAGTCTTCTTACCGAAGGTTCCAGGTCGAAGATCGCCCGGTACATGGACGGCCTTTTCAAGAAATGGCCGATCGAGGACGAGGTCTTTCAGCAAACGGTCCGTATCATTCGGAGCATCAGCGAGAAGGGACATGCCGTCATTGTGGGTCGAGGGGCCTGCAAGATTGCAGAGGACATGCCGAAGGGGTTTCATCTCCGCATCGTGGCCCCTCTGGAGTGGCGGGTCCAGCAAGTGGCGTCCTTTTACGATCTCTCCAAGGAGGAGGCCGTAAGGCGGATCCGTTTGATCGACGCGGAACGGGAGGCCTTCTTCCGGAGGTACTTCAACGAGGACGTTTCCAACCCGGACCTCTATGACCTGGTCCTGAACCAGGCAAGGCTTTCGATGGATTCCATCGTGGACATCGTGGTTCTGGGAATGGAGTCGCGAGGGCTTATCAAGCTCGATGCGGAGACCAGGCGGAAGGAGTCCGGTGCAGTGAAGGTCGCGTGAAGCGGGAGGTCACCCGACTTTCGGGCTAGCCCCCGCCCGCCCGGGCCGTTTGAAGGCGAGCACGGACCTCTCCGCCCTCCACCTTACCGAGGAGGACGTCAGCCTCGACACGGCCGCCGAATACGTTTCCGATGATGATGTGGGCCTTCGTAATTTCTCCGGCGTGGACGTTGCCCAGCAGGAGGTTCACGGAACGCAGCGTCCCACCGTGGACGTTTCCGACGACTGCGTTGATTCCTCGAAGCTCACCCCCGCCGATGTCACCGATTAGAAGGTTGACCTGCTGCGCGATGCCTCCCAGTACGCTCCCAACAAGAATATTGACCAGAGTGATCTCGCCTCCCTCGAGATCCCCTACAAATACATTGCATCCCCGTAACGAGCCCCCAAGAACACTCCCTTTGAACAGGTTGACGATGCGTGCCGCCCCTCGGCGGAGGTCGCCTTCGCAATGGCGAATTCCGGCAATCCACTCCCCCTCGAGGTCCCCCTCGTGTTGAGCCGCCGGGGTCCAGACCGGCTCTCCCCTCCCGAGCACCTCGCGGATCTGGTCGAGTTCCTGTTTGAGGGGACGGGGGAGACGTTGGCGCAGCATGCCGGCGAGAGGGTGGTTCAAAGCCAGTTCCAGGAGACTCGACACGGACTTCTCCTCCCGCCTGCAAGTACGCGTTACTTCGAGGACTCGACGTGTTCCTTCAACGCGACCGCGTTGTTCAGTCGCTTCTTTTTTTCGCGAACAGGCTTCGCAGGGACACGCGGTACGGGGCTCCGCCGTCCACCCTCGCCTGCAGCCGTGCCAGGTTCCCTTCAAAGGGCCCGATGGGCCAACACTCCGTCTCGGGCAGGACCTCGACGGGTTGTCCCTGATCGTTCAGGGGGCAGATGTCTCGCAGCTCCACGGTGACGCCGTCCGGGTATTGTTCGATCCAGCGCAGGGGCAGCCCCTGGGTTCGGCAGACGTAGGGGCGGTGTTCGTAGACCCGGCAGGCACCCGCCCGGTCGAGGAAGGCACAGGCGCCTTCCGGATGAGGCTCGCCGCCTTCGAGCAATTCGGCATGATGGCGTCGAATGTTCTCTGCTTCGACGTCAAAGACAGTGAGATCGTCGACACAGCATTGATGGCATCCCCGGCGGCATTGGAGACGTGCCGCGTGGATCACGAGGAGTGGCCGGACCCGCTGGTCCACCTCCCGATAGATACGGTTGAGCTCACTGGCCAGTTGCTCGGGGTTCATTTGAAGCGCTTTCATGGATGAGGTTTCTTGCTGTTCAGGGATCGACCAAGAATCCCTGCAGAAGGGTGACGGCTCTTCCCCCGAGAATGACCCGGTCGCCAGCGAGGCGGACGCGCACGGTGCCTCCTCGCTCCGAAGCTTGATACGCAACGAATTCCTTTTTGCCGAGCCGCCTGCTCCAGTAGGGACCCAGACAGCAGTGGGCGGAGCCGGTGACCGGGTCTTCGTCGATCCCGGCTCCGGGCGCAAAGAATCGGGAGACAAAATCGTAGGCAGGAGATTCCGATCTGCTGGTAACAATGGTACCCCGCACGTCAAAGGTTTTCAACAAGCCGAGGTCCGGCCGAAGGTTCCTCACGGCCTCTTCCGACTCCACCTCTACGAGGTAATCATAAACGCTTCTCCCGACGTGGAGGGGAACCACCCCCAATGCCCTGTCCATATTGTCGGGGGAGCGTGCCGTTTCGTCAGGCGTGGCAGGGAAGTCCAGTTCCACCTCCCCCTGGCTGTACGCGGCGGTCAGGAGCCCGCTGCGGGTGTGAAACCTTGCCTGTTCCTGTCGATCCAGCAAGCCTTCTTCCCACAGAACGTGGGCACTCGCCAGGGTTGCGTGACCGCACAAGTCGACTTCCACAGCGGGCGTGAACCAACGCAGATCGAAGCCCTGTTCCTGCCTCGACAGAAAGGCGGTTTCCGGCAGGTTCATCTCACGGGCAACGTCCTGCATCCATGAGGCGTCGCGGGCTTCGGTCAGAATGCAGACGGCCGCGGGATTCCCGGCAAAGGGCTTGTCCGTGAAGGCGTCCACCTGAAAGATTTTCGGTCCCATTGTTTCGCCCCTCCTTGTCCCTCCTGAATTTGTTGCCATGTGGGACGGGGGCTGTCAAGGACGAGCGGGCTGTTGCCCCGATGGGTTCGTGTCCAGAGCGCGTTCTTCGGAGTGAGGGCCCGGGAACAGGTGGTTGCAAATGCTCGTTCCGTGGTGGTAGTGTCCGGTTCCGCGTGGGATCATCAAGGACCGAGGGCGCGTCATGGCTGAAAAAAGGAAGGGTTCGGGCATGTTGACTTCGACCATCCTACTGGGCGTACTCGCCGCCGTACTCCTCTTGATAGGCTACTACCGCGGAGAGGCCCAACACATCCAGGGCGTGAAAGCCGGCTTTATCATGCTTGTCGAAATCCTCCCCCTGCTGCTCTTCGCCTTCATCGTGGCCGGGATGGTTCAGATCCTGCTGCCGCACGAAGCGATTGCCAGATGGGTAGGCACGGAGTCAGGCCTTCGGGGCATCCTGATCGGTTCGGTAGCAGGTGGCCTGACCCCCGGGGGCCCCTTCGTGAGCTTGCCTCTGGCTGCCGGGCTGATGCGGTCCGGGGCGGGTGCGGGCACGATGGTTGCGTATCTCACGGCCTGGTCTCTGTGGGCGGTCAACCGGTTGCCCATGGAGGTAGGGATCCTCGGCTGGAAGCTCACCCTGATTCGTCTGGGCAGTACCTTCATCCTGCCGATCCTCGGCGGCCTGATTGCACAGTTTTTCTTCGCGAGCACAGAGCTCGGCTAGAAGAGCAGAAGTCGGGTCACGTGCCCGTGCCCGTGTGCGTGCCCATGCCCGATTGATTTGTTGCGCTCGAGGACGAGGACGATTTGGTGGGCTTACCACACCGCCTCATACGCTGAAGGAGCTAGATTCCACTTTCGGCCGTAGACGTGAATGCGTTTCGTCTCGCCCTTTTGGTCCACGACCTTGCCCCCGTCGTGCACCCACGCGAGCAACCCGCCTCGCAGGTTGTAAATGGTGACGCCCTGCCTGGTTTTGAGTTCCTGAGCGAGTTTGCCGCTGCGGTAGCTGATGGTGCAGTACCCGATGATGATGTGGTTCCTGTATGACTCGATATTGGCGAGGAACAGCTCCTCGGGGACTGCGCCGGGAATCATCGACACGCTCCGCTCCTCAGAGGGGCGCACATCGACGAACAGGACAGCGGGTCGGCTTGCGAGATCCATGGCGAGCCGTGGTTCCACGTCGATGATCCCCGGAAAGGACTTCCCCTTGTAGCCTTCGTACATCTCTTCGATCTTTTCTCTCCTCTTTGCGTCCTCCGCAGGATTACAGGACAGAAGTACAGGCCCCAGGAGAAAGGCAAAGGCCATGACCAGCGCGGCAAGCGACGCAAGGGGAAGGCGTCTTCGACCCTTTTCTGTAATGTTCTTCAAGGCGCCTTCTCCTCCTTTTCCGCCAACCCGACCGAGACGAAGAGCCAGGGTGCGACGAAAGATCCCCCGAGACCGAGGAACAGGTAACGGACAAAGCGAAACGGCGATTCGTGATCTACGCCGGTCTCGAAGGATCCGAGCCCCTCACGAAAGGCGAACATGATCAGAATACCGAAAAGGAAACGCAACGCCCTTTTCCACCCGGACCCGCCCGAGTCGAACCGGACCCATCGCCGCTCCAGAACGAACCCGACGCCCATCCCCATCAGAGCGGCGGCGGTCTTGATCTGGTATGCCTCGATGTGTGGGGAGAGGAGCAGAATCAACGACGGAAAGGCCAGGGCAACGGCTAGCTGTGAGCCCGTGTTCCGGGCCGCCAGCCACGCCTCGACTGCCGGCTGAAACCTGAGGTAGAGTACGAGCAAGGCCGCTCCGAGCAGGTAGCCCCCCAACAGGTCGGTCGGGAAGTGGACCCCGAGGTAAACACGCGAGAGCGGTATGAGCAGGATCAACGACCCGGCAACCGCCCAAAACCACCTGTTCCTGAATTGAGAGGCAAGGTAGCCCCAGATGACGACAGCGCTCTGGGTGTGGCCGCTCGGGAACCCCCTGCCGCCCGCAGGCCACAACCGCTGCACGATCGGGTCGCACTCAAAAGGCCTGGGCTGTCCGGCCCACTGCTTGGCCACAGCGTTCGTGAAGGAAGAAAAGAGGAACAGGACGATCAGCCTTGCCCCGACACGGCGATCCACGCACCAGTAGAAGAGAGGAAAGAAGAGGAGATAGAACATCTCATTTCCCATCAAGGTCAGTGCCTTGAAGGGAATGTCCAGGGCAGGGCTCGCCTGCTGGAACCAGAGGACCACGCGGATGCCCCAGTCCAGGATGGCTTCCATGATCATCCTTGCTCCTGTTTGGTGTATGGATCCCCTATGCTAACAGACGCGCCCGTCATCACCAAGGCCAGCGCCGACTGCATCCCCTTGATGTTTGGGCCGGTGGGCATTCGTGCCCGTGCCCGATCAGTTCCCCCAGGAGCCATCTTCTTACGCGACTGCTAAGCTGACCCCTTCAACATTCAGGTTCTTTGGCAAATCATCCGATTAGAACAATGAATGAATTCCGGAGGGAAGACCATGCCTGCGGGTATCGAACAGACGCGAGTCGCCCCGAAAGAGATCCCGCCCCTGGGATCGAAGATAAACTGGTGGGGTATCCTGGGGTTGCTCTGCATGGTCTCGTCCGCCTTCCTGTCGGTCGGAGTGCTGTTTGAGGTTCTGGATTTTCTCAAAGCCGTCGGCATCTTAGAGGCTCTGCCCTTCCCGGGTTGATCCTTCTCGTGCGCTGTCTTTTTTGACACGCCCCCTGACACGCCCTATACTGAACCGTTTGAGGTTTTGGCAAGCTCGACCCGGGTCTAGCAATCGTTTGCGTCACCAGAGAAGAACGAAAATGGACTTGAAACATCTCTTCTATCCCAGGAGCATTGCCGTTGTCGGCGCATCCCCCGACATGGCGACCGGCAGAATGCCCTTCTTCCAGATACTCAAGAGCACCGGGTACCAAGGGGAAGTGTATCCGGTGAACCCCTCTCACGAGGAGATCAACGGGCAGCGCGTCTATCCTTCCCTTGCGGAGGTGCCGGATGGCGTGGATCTCGCGGTTTGCCTGGTCCCTTCCAGGTTCGCCATGGACACCCTCGAGATCGCCGTGGACAAGGGCGTCCGTTTCGTTCACTTCTTCACCTCCGGGTTTTCAGAGGTGGGCAAGACAGATCTTGAAGAGGCCATGATACGGGTTGCCCGGGAGGGAGGAACCCGGATCGTGGGCCCGAACTGCCTGGGCGTTCACTGCGCCGAGTCCGGGGTGACCTTTGACCCGACCGTCGAGCAGGAGGGACACGGTACGGTGGCCTTCCTCGGCCAGTCCGGAGGCGTGACGAACAACTTCATGCGCATGGCAAACGCCCGAGGGATCGGCATCAACAAGGCGGTTTCCTTCGGCAACCAGATGGACCTGACCGTTGCGGAGTTCCTGGAGTACTTTGCAGACGATGACGGGATCAGGGTGATCGCCGCGTACATCGAGGACATCAAGGACAGTGGTACCTTTCTCCGGGCCTTGAAGAGGATCACGCCCACGAAGCCGGTCATCATCCTGAAGGGCGGTGTCACGGGAGAGGGGGCCGAGGCGGCGGCCAGCCATACGGGCGCCATGGCGGGAGACTATTCGATCTGGTCCGCCGCGATGCGCCAGCACCGATGCATCGAGGTGCACACGGAAAGGCAGATGGTCGACGTGGTGATGCTGGCCATGTCGGAGAAGCTCCCGGCCGGGCCCAGGATCGGCTACCTGGGTGCGGGCGGGGGGACGTCCGTGCTGTTCACGGACCTGGCGGCGAGCGCAGGATTTTCGATTCCCGAACTGAGCGAGAAGACACAGAAGAGCATCGGCGGCACCATACCGGACGTGAACACGAGCACCCGGAACCCCGTGGACCTGGGGGCCGCCGGGTTTGACTACAACATCACGACCCATGCAATGAAGGAAATGGACAGGGACGAGAACATAGATTTCATCATCATCTATCTTTCCCTGGACTTTCTGAACCTCTTCGACCGCAAACGGTTGGAGGAGGGCTTGCACGCAATCGGCGCGGAGGCCGAGGGGCTTGCGAAACCCGTAATCCCCATCCTGGCCAAGGCGGCCGACCACAAGCCCCGGCTCGAAGAGATCAGGCTGCTGGCGCTCTCCCTCTTCAGGGACGCGGGGCTGAGCATGTACAGCGACCTGGAAGATGCGGTCGCGGCGGTCCGCGCCGTCCTGCCCTGGAGCCTTTCCCGGAAATAATCCGATCCCGTTGCCCTCTCACTCTTGGATGGAACGACCACAATGAAAGAAGCCACACCTCCCGCGAGACACGCTGCGGAGTGGGAAGACCCTACAAACCGCTACATCATCGGAATCGACCTGGGCACAACGAACTCGGCGGTGGCCTACGTGGATCTTGCCTGTGAAGAGGACGAACCCGGGCATCGTTCCATTCGGCTGTTCGAGCCGTCTCAACTCGTGGCTCCCGGTGAAGTCGCGGTCCGGCCGGTCCTGCCTTCTTTCCTGTATCTCCCCGGGTCTTACGAGCTGTCCGAAGGGAGCACCTGCCTGCCCTGGGACGAGGAACGCGGCTATGGGGTGGGCGAGTTTGCCCGGGAGCAGGGTGGACTCGTACCCGGTCGTCTGGTCTCCTCGGCCAAGTCCTGGCTCTGTCACGGCGGCGTGGACCGAACGGCCCCGATTCTCCCCTGGGGAGCGGCAGAAGGGGTTCCAAAGGTGTCGCCCGTGGAGGCAAGCGCGCGCTACCTGCAACATGTTCGCGAGGCATGGAACGAGCAGATGGCCGAGGACGACGAGGGAAGCCGCATGGAAGAGCAGCGGGTGATCCTCACGGTGCCTGCCTCGTTCGATGAAGTGGCCCGGGAGTTGACGGTCGCTGCGGCACGTCAGGCCGGCCTTTCCCGCGTCATCCTGGTCGAGGAGCCCCTCGCCGCGTTCTACGCATGGCTCTCCGGGCACGAGCAGGACTGGGCGAACGAGATGCAGGCCGGGCAGCTGGTCCTCGTGTGTGACGTGGGGGGTGGGACCTCGGACTTCACGCTCGTGGCGATTCGAGAGGGCGAGAAGGGCTTGCGGTTCGATCGACTCGCCGTGGGCGATCACCTGATGTTGGGTGGCGACAACATGGACCTTGCCCTGGGCCGGCATCTGGAAGCGAGGCTCATGGGCGGGCCCGGCAAGCTCGAGTCCAAACGATGGCATCAGCTCTGCCATCAGTGCAGGAAGGCCAAGGAGACCCTCCTCGGGAAAGAAGACGAACGGGCAAGCGTGGACGTCGTGGTGATGGGCTCGGGCGGGAAGCTGATTGCCGATACGTTGAAAGGCACCCTGACGCGTGAGGAGGTGGGGCAACTCATCCTGGAAGGCTTCTTTCCGGTCGTTCCCCTGGAAGACGGACCCCAGGAAGGACGGCGTACCGGCCTGACCGAGTGGGGGTTGCCGTATGTCCAGGATCCTGCCGTCAGCAAGCACATGGGCGCCTTCTGGAAGCGGTTCGAGGCCTTGATGGCCCGGGAGACGGGCCGGTCCGCGCTGTACCCGGATTTTCTCCTGTTCAACGGCGGGTCCCTCACGCCGGCGCCGGTGCGAAATCGAATACGGGAAATCGTTGCGCACTGGTTTCGGGACGTGGCGGGTGAAGGGTGGTTTCCGGAGGAACTGGAGAACCCGAATCCGGAGCTGGCCGTCGCGATCGGCGCCGCCTACTACGGCCTCGTTCGCATGGGCGAAGGGGTGCGGGTGGGGGCGGGAAGCCCCCGCGCCTACTACGTGGACGTGGAAGCCGAAAAGGCTGCCGGCGAGCCGGGCGCCCGCACAGGGGTTTGCCTGGTGCCCAGGGGAACGGAGGAAGGGTTCGAGGTGCAACTGGAGGCCCCGACCTTCGAAGTCCTGGCCAACCAGCCTGCGAGTTTTCAACTCCTGAGCTCCAGCACCCGTCTCGGAGATCGGCTGGGTGAAGTGATCGACCTGGCGCAGGACGAGATCACCGTGTTTCCGCCGATCCGGACCGTGCTTCGATACGGTAAGAAGGGCCTTGCCCAGAAACTGCCGGCCCAGCTCGCGGTGAGGCTCACAGAGGTGGGAACCCTGGACTTGTGGTGCCAATCGACCGAGACCCCTCATCGCTGGCAGCTTCGGTTCGACGTGCGCCAGGATGTGGACCCGGAAGCAACCGGGGAGATGCCCTCAGGCGAGATCCTTGATCAAGCCGTTGTCGAAAAGGCCCAGGAAAAGATAAAGGCTACCTTCACCGGAGGGGAGACCTCGAAAGAAGATTCCCCGGAACGTCTCATGAAGGGGCTTTCTGCGGCCGTGAGGATGCAGAAGGAGAAATGGCCTACTTCCCTGATTCGCAGGCTGTCCGACACCCTGCTGGAACTTCGCAAGGGCCGGGTCCTCAGCCCGCAGCACGAGGCGCGCTGGTTCAACTTGCTCGGCTTCTGTCTTCGGCCCGGCTTCGGGGATCCGGTGGATGAGTGGAGGATGAAGGAGGTCTGGAAGATCTATCTTCAGGGGCTGCTTCATCCCCGACAGGTGTCCTGTCGTTCCGAGCTCTGGATCTTCCTGCGCCGCGTGGCCGGTGGGCTGTCGGCCGGACACCAGTGGCGCATCTACCAGCAGCTCGCCGGGTATTTCCAGTCCCCGGGCGCAAAGAAGAAGAAGTGGGACAGTCAGCTGCCAAAGCGCCTGAACGCCCAGGAAGAGCTCGAGGTCTTGATGGCCCTGGCCAATTTCGAACGGCTTCCGGTGGAGACAAAGATCGAGCTCGGCCGCCTCCTGCTCAAAAGGATCCGGAAGAAGACGAGGCCTCAGGAGTTGTGGACCCTGGGCCGTCTCGGGGCCCGGGTTCCCCTGTACGGCCCCCTCGACCGGGTGATTCCGAGCGGAGAAGCCACCGCCTGGGTCACGAAGCTCCTCTCTTTGGGTTTGCCTGCCAGGGAGGCCATGGCCCATGCACTGGTCCAGGTCACGCGGTACACAGGGGACAGGGAGAGGGATATCTCCGAGAAGGACCGGCAGCAGGTAGCCGAGTGGCTGGGTCAGCTTGACCACCCGGACCGACTCCGGGAACTGCTCACGAACCCGGAGAGCACCTGGGAAGCCCAGGAACAGGCCTGGGTCTTCGGAGAGGCCCTGCCCACAGGCCTAGCGCTTGTCCCCTCCTCCTAATTCGGGGACAGCCACTGATTCTAAAAGACTTCTTTCAAGAGGTCTGTGACCCTCGCCGCAGGATCCGTCCGGATCTTCTTCTCTTCCTGGCCGACCATGGTGAAGAGCCCATCAAGTGATTTGGTTGTAACATAGTGGTCGAGGTCCAGGGACTCCGTGCTGGCGAAAGGTACTGCGGAGGTGTACTTTCCCATCATTTCTTTGTACGCCAGGGTCACTCCGACCTCATCCATGCTCGATGAGACGGTCGGCTTGAATGCGTCGTAGAGCTTGTCCCGCGTCTTTGACTCGAAGAACTCGGTTGCAGCGGTGTCGCCCCCGTTCAGGATTCCTCTTGCATCTTCAAAGGTCATTTCCTTGATCGCATCCACAAAGAACGATACCGCTTGGGGCGCCGCCTTTTCGGCCGCACGATTCATGCTGAGGATGAATGCGTCCACCTTGTCTTCGTATCCCAGTTTGGAGAGGATATCTGCCGCCTTCTGAATCTTTTCGGGGAGAAGAATCTTGATCGCCTTGTTCCCCAGATATCCATCCACCCTGGAGACCGACTTCACCGCATTCTCCGTGCCTATAGAGAGCGCCTCCTTCAGCCCAGATATCAGTGTGCTGCTGTCAGGCCCCTGTTTTGAAGGAGGGGCGATCATCTCGGTCACGGAATCATAGAACCCGGCATAACCCGGAGAGACCGCACATGCCAGAATCCCGACGATTAAGAAGATCCTTCTTGTTCTCATCTTCATGGTTCCTTCCCCAGTCTCATGCCGGCAGAGACAATCTGCCACATCTTATTAGATGGCCCTGGAGGATGAAAGGGGTCAAGTCTGGACAATGGACAGTCTGCGTCCCGCTCTTCCGGGACTGTCCATTGTCCAGACTTGACCCCTTCTGGCGGGTGTGGGGCGGGCTCCTTCTGGCGGGTGTGGGGCGGGCTAATAGCTGAAGGCTAACAGCTGATAGCATGTGAACCGGGCACGGCACGGAGCTCAGCGCTTAGATCCCTTCAGGTCGGAGCGCCATGGAGGGAATCTTCTCCCGCCAGGGACGAGCCTCCTCCAGTTGCCCCGCCAGCCGGTAGAGCGTTGCTTCGTCGGCGTAGCGACCTGCAAACTGCACACCTACCGGCAGCCCTTGAGCGTTCCAATGGAGCGGTACCGACATGGCCGGCAGACCCGTTACGTTGTGCAGCCAGGTGAAGGGGATGAAGTCCAAGAGACGTCTTAACATTACTTCATGGCTCAGCTTCACCGTGTCGAGATAACCGAGTTCTGGTGGAGGCGCGCCAAGGGCTGGCGTGAGGATGAGATCGTACCGAGCAAGAAAACCCGCTACGGCTCGTGTGGATGTGTTGACGATCGCCTTTGTATTGGCAAAATCCGCTGCCGACGCCTTCCAGCCCCTCTGCGCCAAAGACCAGGCCCAGGGTTCCACCCTGTCAGCGGTCACCTTCTTTCCAAGGAGTTGCCCGGCCTGGTCCAGGCCCGCCGCCATGTGGGCGGAGATGATCAACATGAACGCCTCTGCAAGAGGTTCATAATCGATCTTGGGTGACGCCTCCTCGACCTTGTGTCCCAGGCTCTCACAGAGACGGGCGGCAGCCTCTGCGGCAGCAACACAATCCGGGTGGGTCACATCAGCAGCCCCTTTCGTGAAGAACGCTATCCTGAGCTTTCCCGGCTTGGCGCCTACTTCTTCGAGGAAGGGTCGTGCCGGGGCAGGAATTCCGTAAGGCGCACCCGCATCCGGAGCCGACGTGGCATCGAGCAGCGCTGCACTGTCGCGTACGGTAATGGAAAGTGCGTGATCAATGGCAAAGCCTTCCCACTCCTCGCCGAATTCCGGACCCACCGGCGTGCGGCCGCGGCAAGGCTTCATTCCGAACACGCCGCAACACGAGCTCGGGATGCGGATCGAACCACCGCCGTCGTTGCCGTGTGCGATGGGCACCATCCTGGCGGCGAGTGCGGCCCCCGATCCGCCACTGGATCCTCCAGTCGACCTTTCCAGGTTCCATGGATTGCGAGCGGGCCCGAACAGGACGGATTCGGTGGAAACGTTCAGACCGAACTCCGGTGTGTTCGTACGGCCGACGGTGACCAGCCCGGCCTTCTTGTAGCGCTTGACGAGTTCATTGTCGAAATCGGGAACATAGTCGGCAAAGAGCTTGCTTCCGGAGGTGTACCGCACGCCGGAGTAAGTCGCTCCGAGATCCTTTACGAGGAAGGGCACACCCGTGAAGGGGCCGTCCGGAAGACCCTGGGAGATGGTCTTCCGAGCTTCGTCATACATTTTCGTTACCACGGCGTTGATCTTTGGATTGATGGCCTCGATTCTGGAGATGGCCGCTTCGAGCAGTTCCTCCGGCTTCACCTCTTTGCGGCGTACCAGGTTCGCGAGCCCGAGGCCGTCGTATTTCAGGTACTCAAAAAAGCCACCGGCATGAGCCGTTTGGAGAAGGCTGCCGCCACCGGCGGTAAAACCTGCCACCAGGGCACCTGTCGAAGCCGCCAGAAACTGCCTGCGAGAGATCCCGCTCGATTCAAGGCTCATGGTTCTTTGCCTCCTGAAGAAATGGTAATGGACCGCTTCCGTGCCTTGGAAAGAGCAGTCTAGTCGATCCGGCCGCATATGTCCCGGAAAAAGTTGTCTTCCACCAAGTCTCTGTTCGGCTGACCCCTGCCCTGGGCTTTCCTTCTCCTGCAAAGGGGCCACCGTGTACGGGATTCCTTGATTCGGCGCCGTGGAGTCGGTACCATTTATCGTTCTACAATCCTCTTACCCCCATTGATTGTTCGGCGTCTATGAAAGCAGGCATGTTTCTTGTCATCAGCATCTTCCTCAGCCTGTATGGAGGGATGCACTACTACATCTACAGAAAGACGATCGCTGCTGTCCCTTGCAGCCACGGTCTTCTTCTTTCTGTCCTCCTCCTTCTCCTTCTAGCGCCGCTGATGGCGGAACTGTTGAAGGGTGTCGGTCTGCCCGTCCTTGCCGTTCCCATGGGCTGGATCGGCTATATGTGGCTGGGGTTTGCCTTTCTGTTCGTTTCCTTCTCCGGCCTGCTGGATCTTGCGCTGCTTGCCCTGAAGGCAGGGGGCAGGCAGGTGGGGGCTGGGCCCGGGCCGATCTCGGCACTGTCGCCACTCTGGACGTTCCTCTTCACGGTTGTGCTTGCCCTGGCGGCGACCTGCCAGGGGTTCGTGGCCGCCCGGCAGGTCAATGTGGAATGGGTGCGGGTCCCTACGCGAAAACTCGCAGAGAGGCCCGAGCCCTTTCGGATCGTTCAGATCTCGGACCTTCACCTGGACCTGTGGAGCGACGATAGGCGCGTGCGCCGCATCGTTGAGGAGATCGAGTCGATTCGACCGGATGTGGTCGTCTCCACAGGCGACCTGATCGACGCGGGCCCGGATCGCCTGGCCCGGTTTGCAGATCAGCTCCGCAGACTGGCACCCGAACATGGAATGTTTGCCGTCACCGGGAACCATGAGGCGTACGTAGGGCCCGCCAAGAGCCTGGCCGTCACGGAGCGGGCCGGCTTCAAGATGCTTTCGTACCAGGGGGCGAGCGTGGACGGTGGCATCCACTTCGTGGGCGTGGACGATCCGGCGGTACGGCGGCGTGTCATGATGGACGGGCGGGCCGAGGAGGCGGTCTTGCAGCAGGTGCCGAAGGGAGGCTTCACTGTGCTCTTGAAGCACCAGCCGAGAGTGAATCGAGGGTCAATGAAATGGTTCGACCTGCAATTGTCAGGACACACCCACGGAGGCCAGATCTTTCCTTTTCACTGGCTCGTTCGACTGGCCTACCCGGCCAAGACGGGCCTTTCGAAAGTGGGCGACGAGACGTGGCTCTATGTAAGCCGCGGCACAGGGACGTGGGGGCCGCCGATCCGCTTCCTTGCCCCCTCGGAACTGACCGTGATCGAGTTGGGGGGTGAGTAGCATGCAAATCTGGGTGGATGCGGACGCATGTCCGAAGGTGATCAAAGAAATCCTGTATCGTGCAGCCGAGAGGGTGCGCGTCCCCCTGACGCTGGTCGCCAACCGGCCTTTGCGGGTCCCGCGTTCCCCCTATATCAAGACCCTCCAAGTGCCTGCCGGTTTCGATGTAGCAGACCAGCAGATCGTCGATGAGATTCAACCCGACGACCTGGTCATCACGGCCGACATCCCTCTCGCGGCGGCGGTGATCGAAAAGGGTGGCCACGCCCTTGATCCGCGAGGCGAGCTCTACACGGAAAGCAACGTTCGTGAGCGTCTTTCCGTGCGTGATTTCATGGACGAGCTGAGGGGCTCCGGGGTCGTCACGGGCGGGCCTTCGGAGTTCAGTCAGGGCAATCGCAAGGAGTTTGCGAACGCATTGGATCGTATCTTGAGCCAGAGGAAGAACAAGGAATGAACACAGCGGAGATCATGCAGCTCGCCCTCGAGATGGCAGGGATGGATTCCATCCCCGCGGACAGCGGCATCTTCCGGCCATGCGAAAACGTGGAGAGAGTTCTCCTGGGCATCGACATGGAGGCACAGGACCTTCTCTCTGCCCGGGCGGGCGGTTTCGACCTGGTCCTTGCCCATCACCCGTTGAGTTGGACGACCTTTCTGGACGTCATGGACCGGCACGAGACATTCATGGTCGAAGCCGGCGTCCCGCAGAAAGAGGCGAAACGGGCCTGCGAAGAGAACAGGGCCTTCTGGGAAGCGCTCGCCGATCACGGGCATGCGGAGCGGGGGGTGAGGGACCTGTGCGCGCTGGCGGAGGAGCTCGATCTGGGGCTCATGAACATTCACCTTCCCTGTGACGAGCTGGGCCGGCGAATCCTCCAGGAACAGGCAAACGAGCTTGCGCCGTCCGGAACGGTGTCGGCGCTGATCGATCGGTATGCGTCGCTTCCGGAGATCGAGGCCGCAGAAGAAGGGGTGAGCCTTGCCTGCGGAAGTGCGGACAGGGAGCTCGGACAGACCGTGGTGATCCATGCTGCAGGCGTGAACGGCGGGTACCCGGTCGCGAATGCGCTCTTCGAGAGCGGCGTGGACACGGTCGTCTACATTCATCTCTTTTCGGAAGAGCAGGCCGACCGCCTCCGGGAAGAAGGCAAGGGGAGTCTCATCGTCACCGGACACTACGGGTCGGATTCGCTGGGAATCAACCCCCTTGTAGACGCCCTTGAGCAAAAAGGGATCGAGGTCGTGTGCTGCAACAAGATGGTGCGAATCCGACGATGAAGGGAACCAAGACGAAAGACAAGTTGGTCACAGGGTATTCCGATCTCACCTTGAGACCACCCGGGCCCGAGATGAGGAAGGGCTCGACGCACTGCCTGGCCACGTTCCGTCTGTACGTGGATGTTTCGAAACTGTTTCCGTATATCAATGCCGTGGCGGAAGATGCCGTTTACTACGAAGAGCCCCCGTTCATCAAGTTTTCCCTCGATCGCTTCCAGTGCGCCCTCCACCCCGACAGCGGAGCGGCCTCCCCCTTTGAAAAGGAAGGCGAGGCGCACGCGTTCATGGATCGGCTCATTGCCTTTCTGAACGATCTCCATCTGCGAAGGGACTCGATTGAACCGAGCTACAAGATGTACAGGCAGGTCTCGGTCCTGGACGTCTTCCGGCTCCTGCCCCGGACCAACTGCCGGGAATGCGGCTTCCCCACATGCATGGCCTTTGCCGCCGCGGTGAGCAAACAGGAGACCGTTCCGGCACGATGTCCCGGGTTCAGTCGTCCGATCGCCGCGAACGCCGTCTATCCGGTTTACGACGGGGAGGGGAATCTTCTTTCCACGGTGACCCTCGAGATCGACACGGAGCCGGTTCAGCAGGAGATCGAGGAGAACCGTGCGTACGTCGAAGACCTGAAGACAAGAATGGCGGAATCACATCGAGCGAGAGGGGCGGACGTGGAAGAGGCGAACAGCGCGCTGCCTGCCACCCTGACCGGCCGTGAACTCGAGGTGCTCCGCCTCGTGGCCCAGGGGGCCACAAACGCGGAGATCGCGGATCTTCTCGAGATCAGTCCTCACACCGTCAAGAGCCACGTGATCCACATCTTCAACAAGCTCGGCGTGAGCGACCGGACCCTGGCCGCGGTCTGGGCCGCCCGCAGCGGCCTTGTCTGAATCCTTCCCATTCCGCCCCGGTATTTTCTTGACACATGAAATAGGGGAGCGTAGCTTTGGAAACAGCAGCAATTGGGACAAGGGGGCTCCGTGAGCGCGAGAGATACCACCCGAGAGGCAGAGCAAATCCAGATAGAGGCCCTGCGACGGATGGGGCCGGAGGGGCGCCTGCGTGCCGGCATAAGTCTGGCAAGAGCCTCCCGGGACCTGCTATTGGTGGGTTTGCGGAAACGCCACCCCGAGTTCGACGAAGATCAAATCAAGATGGCTTACCTCGAGCTGGTACTGCCGCGAGATCTCTTCCTCGTCGCTTACCCTGAAGCCCGAAACGTACTGCCATGACCTCTGAGGACTCCCTTCAGCTTGTTCTATCCAAGCTCGACCAGCACGAAATCCACTATATGGTCACCGGGTCGTTTGCAGGCAATGTACATGGTGTGCCACGAACGACTTACGATGTCGATATCGTCATAGAGACTTCGCAGAGATCTTTGGAGGGCTTTCTTCAGAGTCTGGGTGAAGGCTTCTACGCAGACCCGGAGTCGGCGAGAGAGGCGAGGACAAATCGGACCATGTTCAATCTGATACACCTGGAGACGGGATTCAAAATCGATCTGATCGTGAAGAAGGACCGCCCATTCAGCCAACAAGAATTCTCCCGTCGCGAGAAGATCAGTTTTCTGGGCCAACCCTGCTGGTTTGCCACGGCTGAAGACGTCATCCTTGCGAAACTTGAATGGGCCAAGGGGACCAAATCCGAAAAGCAGTTCGCCGATGCAATGAACATTGCGAAGGTGCAGGGACGAAGACTGGACGCAGGATACCTGAAGAAATGGGCAAGGGAGCTAGGTGTTCAAGAGGCACTCGAGGGACTGCTGCAGGAACTCGTCTGAACGCTCCCTTCTCCATTCAAGCGGGTGCTCATGTCGATGATGAGGTGTGGGGCCTCTGGTGACCCTTCAGGGCAGGGCGGTCGCGGGAAACCCCGGCGGGTAGGTCCGATGGCTCACGGCATGGGCTTCCACGTCCTGCCTGAGAAACCAGAACCGGTAGTTCCGGTTCGATAACCAGAGAGGCAACTGGTCCGCGAAGTGCGGGTCGCCCGCGTGCCCGCTCTGTCCGCCGGGCAGGACGTTGTAGGTCTTCCACTCCCCCTCCTTCATCTCCACACAGAACCGGAAGGCAGGGCCGTCTCCCTGCTCGTAGGGCAGCGTTTGAATCGTGCCTTCAGGGGTGACAATCGGGTATTCCGCCGGGTCCACGCTGTGCTGCCCCCCGTCGTTCTCGTAGAAGCCCTGGCTCAGATCGTCCCAGACGGGGTGCACGAACTTCTTCTTGTGTACCTCACCCCATCGCCAGGTCTCCATCCCGCGTTCCGGGCCGAAGAAGGCGGCGAGCTGCTCGACGGCTCCCTCCAGGGAGACCACCATCTGGTCGTCCGCGGTTTCCACCTGCCCGCCCGTCTTCAGGTTGTCGAAGTAGTCCTTTTCGGGTTCCGGGTCCCTTCCTGCCAGCCACGCGCTCAAGTCGCGCCCCACGAGCTGGGACAGGAAAGGTGCCGTCAGGCCGAGGAAGAAAGACGGAATGTCGTCGTGGACCGTGTTGTAGGCCAGGTGCGAGTACCAGACGCTGAACAGGGTCGCCCCCGGGCTGTCCAGGTCGAAGTGCATGTCCCAGGACTCCAGGATGTCGAGGGCCCGGCAAGCGTCGGCCTCCGGTTGTGTGCAGATCCTCTCGCGGTTCTCGAAGAGACGGGGCAGAAGGTCTTCCGCCAATACGGCATAGGCGTCCGTCTGAAGCGCGGTCATGTCCTCGAGCCGGATCGGGCCTTCGGCCTTCATCGCCTCGATACGCTCCGTGATCCTCCATGCCCGCGTGCCCAGATCGAAGAAGTGTCCGTAGTAGTGGTCATCGTTGACCGGGTCGTTGTCCAGGGTCTGATCGCTGATCGTATTGTTCGCCGTGACCACGTAGCCCTTGGCAGGGTTGAGCGTTTGCGGCAGCTGCGAGAGGTCGAGAAAGCCCTCCCATTCGTGCAGGCCGCCGCCGGGCAGGGGGATGTAAGGAGGGAATGCCGCCACGTCCCGGGCCCGAATCGGGTACGGTCCCGCAGTCATGTGCCCGATGTTGCCGGAAGCGTCGGCAAAGACCCAGTTCAGCACTCCGCTGTTGAAGTGCTCCATCGCCTCCATGGCCTCTTGGACGGTCTCTGCCTCTACGACTTGCCTGAGGGCCAGGATGTCCCTGCTCTGGTCCGAGAAGCCGGGCCAGCGGGCGGAGTAGACCAGCCCCAGGAGCTCCATCAAGGACCCGATGTCCCCGGGCAGCAGGTCGATCAGGATCGGGCCGTGATGGGGCACCCATCGTACCGTCTGGACCGTCTCGGTGGTGTCCTCCAGAGACCCGTCTTCTGCGCGTACGTGTATCACCTCTTCGTAGAAGTCGAGGGGGACCCATTCGTCTCTGAACAACACGCTCCTCTTGTTCTGCCCCAGTTTCTCTTTGTACAGGTCGGTTGCGTCGCCGAACCCGTTCGTGAGGCCCCAGGCCACCTTTGCGGTGTGTCCGATCAGGACCAGCGGCACCCCGGGGATGATGTTGCCGATCGCCCCGACTTCATCCCGGCTCAGGTCTACGATGTGGGTGGACATCATCGTGGAGGGGTAGTCGATGTTCATGTGTGGATCGTTGCACAGGATGCACGCGCCGGTCTCGGTCAGGCTGTCATCGACCACCCAGTTGTTGCTGCCCTGGCTCATCCCCCACTCGGGCCCGCCAAAGGCCCGCCCGAGTCGGTCCGCCATCATCGCAAACCCCTCGGCAACCTGCTCGCGTGTCGCCTCGTCCGGGGGGATGTGGGCGAGGAGATCCTCCGCATCGGTGAGCCCTGCGCTCCGGCTCGTTGCTACGTCGAAGCCGACCGTGGGGGAAGGCTCGAGAATGTAGGTCGGCCGCATGGGTTGAAATCGCATGAGGTCGTCGAAGCTGTTGGCGAGGAGGATCTTCCCGAGGAAGATGAACATCTCCAGCTCGCCCTGGAAGCTCTGGAGGAAGACCTGCGCCTTTGCCAGGGCGACCACGTCCCTCGCCTCCCAGGGGGCAGGCCAGTAGGCCGGGTCGATCCTGTCGAACTCGAGGGGTCGAACCGCACCGTTCCGGCCCGCCTTCATGTCCTCTACGTACGCGTTCACGCCGTTGCAGTAGGCGTGGACCAGGGCCAGGCTGTCCGGAAACTCCTTTTCCAGGTAGGCAAGGTTGGCCTCTGCGAGGCGGCGGAAACCGATGATGCGCTTGGTGATGTCATCTTCCAGAAAGGCCTCGCCGTACACCTCGGCCTGGGTTCCATAGATGAAGCGCCGGAGATGATCCATGTGGAAGATGCGGTCCCGGGCCATCTCGTACCCCTGGACGAAGACCATGTCCCCTCGATTCTGAGCGTAGATGTGGGGGATGCCCCATTCGTCCCGGTACACGTCTACGGATTGGCCGAGGGCCTCGACCGCCTCGGGGTCCCGGGGAGAACCGGCGTTTCTCTTGCCTTCTTCATCATCGGAGCACCCGAGAACTGCAATGCATGAAAGGAGAATCAGACCGAAGCGTAGGTTACTCGTCATGTCGAAAGTCTCCTCTTGATGCTAGAGGGGCATTCCCTCCTTCGGGGTTCTTTGCACGTAGTGTTTCGTCAATTCCTTTTTCAGGTATTCGAAGGCGCTGTCCACGTCATCGACGAACCGGAAGATCTTCAAATCCTCCTCGCTTATCGTTCCCATCTCGACAAGGGCGTCGAAGTTCAGGACCTGATCCCAGTATTCCTTGCCGTAGACGATAATGGGCATGTACTTCTTCGTCTTTCTTGTCTGTACGAGGGTGAGCAGCTCGAACAGCTCATCCATCGTGCCGAACCCACCGGGAAAGGCGACCAGGGCCTTGGCCAGGTAGAAGAACCAGAACTTCCGGATGAAGAAGTAGTGAAACTCGAAGGACAGATCCCGGCTCTGGTAGTGGTTCGGGGACTGTTCCATCGGAAGGCTGATGTTCAATCCGATGGACGTGCCCCCGGCCTTCTCGGCCCCCCGATTCGCAGCCTCCATGATCCCTCCGCCGCCTCCCGAACAGATGAGGAACCGTTTTCGCTTGTCTCGAAGGCCCAGGGACCACCGGGTCAACTTCTCGGCCAGTTCTACGGCATCTTCGTAGTAGCGCGACATGGTGAGATCCCGTTTCGCCCTTTCGTGCTCTTGCAGCAGACCTCTGGAGGGCCTCTTCTTCTGGGCGACCTGCTTCTCGAGGGCCTCCAGGTTCTCCCTCGCCTCTTCCCGGGGCAAGGTACGCGCGGACCCGAAGAACACGATCGTGTTGTTCACGTGCTGCTTCCCGAAACGGGCGGCCGGTTCCATGAACTCGGACAGAACGCGCACGATTCTCCCTTCCGGTGCGGTCAGGAAATCGAGATTCTTGTACGCCTTCTGCGGCCATTCCTTGGCCTTTTTCGACGAACGCTTCTTTGTCATTTCTGTTCCTCTACCCGTTTCGTTTTCTTGAAGGCTCGGGTCGCGGTGGGCAGGTTCGGATTCAAGTCGGCCATGCTCGGCTTGGAATGATGGTGGAAAAGAGGTAAGAATTGAGGGCTACTATAGGGGTTTTGCTGGGGCCGCGCAACCCGAGGGGCCTGGGCAGCCGTCGCTCCCTCAAGGATTTGCATGAAGAAAACCATCGGCCAAGAAACGCTCGAACACCGCATCCTGCACGGGCTTTCCTGTGAGTGGGAATCCGCCCTCTGGGTCCTGGACGAACCTCACCGGCAAAGAATGCGCCCGCCGCTCTTCGGTCTTCGGGACTACAGGAGGACCTGGGGCACGTGGTCACGGGAAAGGCGTGAGATCTCGTTGAGCCGGGATCTCGTGCTCCGCCACTCCTGGGATGCCGTGATGGAGGTGCTGCTGCACGAGATGGCCCACCAGTTTGCAGAGGAGGTCCTGGGCGCCGGCGAGGAGCCCTCCCACGGCCCCGCTTTCCAGCGGGCCTGCCACCTGTTGCGGGCCAACCCGAAGGCATCCGGAGGGTATGTGCCCCTGGATGACCGGATGGCGCGCGAACCTCAGGGTCCGGAGGACAGGACGGTCCGCCGGGTCCGCAAGCTCATGGCCCTGGCGGAGAGCCCGAACCGGCACGAGGCCGAGGTGTCCATGGCCAAGGCGCATGAGTTGATCGCCAAGCACAACCTGCAACTGCTCGAACAGGACGACAGCAGGGATTTTGGAAGCGTCTTCGTGGGCAGGCCGGCCCTGCGTCATCCCCGTGAAGACTATGCACTCGCCAATCTGCTGCAGGAGTTCTATTTCGTACAGGGAATCTGGGTCCCTGCCTACGTGCTCCAAAAGGGAAAGATGGGAAGGGTTCTGGAGATCAGCGGCACCGACCAGAACATCCGGCTCGCCTCCTATGTGCACGACTTCGTGTTTCGGTTCATCGAGGTTCAGTGGCGGACCTACAACAAGGGAAAAGGCCTGGGCCGACGTCGCAAGACCGATTACGCAGGAGGCATCATCGAGGGGTTCCGGTCGAAACTTGCCTCAGAGAACAAAAAGAAGAAGCCCGAAGGAAAGAAGGCCCTGATCAAGCTGCGGGACCCTCTTCTGGAGAAATACGTGGCCTATCGATACCCGTGTACGGTGAGCGAGAAGAGGGGCGTATCGGCAAGGGATGAAGAGGTTGTGTCCGACGGAAGAGCGGCGGGCAAAAAGCTCGTGATTCACAAGGGGATCAGCGAGAGGCGCAGGGGCCGAAGGAGACTGATTCAAGGCGGGTCCTGATCCCCGGCCGGGCAGAATTCCTTGATGAGCCGGATCGTCTCGCCCGGCCTCTGCATGGGGATGAAGTGGCCGGCGCCCTCTACCTCCACGGTCTTCGCCTGCGGGCAAAGACGGCAGAAGAGCTCGCAGGTCTCGGAGGTGAGCACCTTGGACTCGCCCCCGCGCACGAGCAAGGTCGGCGTGCGCAGCTTCGCCGGCCAGGACCATACGTCGGACGGGTAGTTCTCGAATCCCCGGGCCTCCGCCTCGGGCGGGCAAATCAGGGCGGTGCCCAGTTCCGGGTCCGGCCTCAGCCCGTAGGTCACGTAAGCCCGCAGATATTCCTCTTTCCAACCGTCGAACATGGACTTTGCGCGGAAGTAGTCGAGGGCCTCCTGCCTGTCCGGCCACCCGTTGCGACGTCGGCGGGCACGGGCCGCCGGTGGAAAGCGTTTCTTCTGGCCGAAGAGCTTTGCCCATCGGAATAGGACAACCCATCTCCTGGGGAACAGTGGTGGATCGAGGAGGACGACGCGAGAGAACAGATCGGGCCGGCGGGCGGCGCAGAGCATGGTGGTGACGGCGCCGATGCTGTGGCCGACCCCGATGACAGGGCCCACGCCTCGCGCATCCAGAAACCCGGCCAAGTCCAGGGCCACCCTGTGCCAGCTCGAGATGCCCGCGCTCAGGCCGTCCTGTCCCCTGAGGCTGAGCCCCATGACGCGGAAGCCGCGAGCGAGCTCGGTCATCCAGGGCAGGTACATGCTCACCGGGAACCCGTTCGCGTGGGAGAAGTGCAGGGGCGGCTTCGTCCCCTCGCTGTCCAGGAAGGACAGCGCGAGCCCGTCCACAGTGTAGTCCGAGCACTCGAAAGGTATCTCTCGGGTCACGGTGATTTCCCCCTCTGGTCGCCATTCTACATTCTGCCCGAAAGGGGTCAAACCTACACGGACTGTTGCCCAGAGCCCATGAGCAGGCAGAGTTCGGGGACAGCCACCGATCTCTGCTGTTCACAGCCATCTTCCGAGGGAGATCGGAGGCTGTCCCCGAAGGCATGAATTCCCCCAGGAAGGTAGCGAGGAAGTTAACGGATTAAACAACGTCCCCTCAGGTAAGGGGTCAAGTCTGGACATTGGACAGTCCCCTGCAAGCGTTTCTGAGAAGAAAAGAATTTCAAGTGCCTGTTCTACCAGCAGTTTTTCACGATTTTCAAGCTCTTCTGCTTTTGTTGGACTGTCCGATGTCCAGACTTGACCCCTTTCGTTTGACATCGTGGACCGTTCGCAGTATTTCTTGTACCGACCGGTTGGTCCTATGGGCAAGGAAGGCCTGATCTCTAATCGTACTGAAGCAAGAGGAACGAGCCATGGGAAGCTGGAAGAAGACGAGCTGTGTTCTGTGTGGACAGAACTGCGGGCTGGAGGTGGAGATCGAGGGGAACCGCATCGTCAAGGTGCGGGGGGACAAGGCGAACCCGAGAAGCGAGGGGTACGTGTGCCGCAAGGGTATGAACGTGGCCTATTACCAGCATCACGCCCAGCGGCTTACCCACCCGCTCAAGCGCGTGGGCGACTCCTTTGATAAGATCTCCTGGGACCAGGCGCTCGATGAGATCGCCTCGAAGCTGAAAGGAATCGTGGACCGGCACGGGCCGCGTGCCTTTGCCTACATGGGCGGCGGGGGGCAGGGCTGCCACTTCGAGGCCGCCTTTGGGGTGGCTCTGCTGAGGGGCTTGGGCTCCCAGTACCATTACAACCCGATCGCCCAGGAGCTGACCGGCCTGTTCTGGGTGAACGGCCGAGGCCTCGGGAAACAGTATCTGAGCACCATTGCGGACGAGCACGAGACCGACCTGTTGCTCGCCATCGGGTGGAACGGCTGGACGAGCCATCAGATGGCGCAGGCCCGCCGGCACCTGAAGCGGATCTCGGACGACCCGGACAAGCTCCTCATCGTGATCGACCCCCGGAAGAGCGAGACGGCACAGAGGGCAAACATCCACCTTCCGATTCGTGTTGGAACGGATGCGCTGTTCACCCGCGCCATGATCGCCATCATCCTCGAGGAGGGTTGGGAGAACAAGGAGTACATCGCGAAACACGTAAGCGGTTTCAACGAGATCCGTTCCTGGTTCGCCGATTTCGACGCGAAGGCCGCGCTCGAGGTGTGCGCGCTCGACTATGAAGCGGTGCGCGACGTGGCCCGCCTGTTCGCCTCGAGGAAGTCCTCGATGCACAGTGATCTGGGCATCCTGATGAACCGGCACAGCACGGTCACCTCCTACCTGGAGTTGATCCTGATGGCCGTGTGCGGAAGGATCGGTGTGCCGGGGGGCAACATCATTCCGGGTACGGTCATGGCCATGGGGGGCCACTCGGATGAGCGCAACCCGAAGACCTGGCGCACCGTTGCCACCGACTTTCCCGCCATCATGGGATACTTCCCGCCGAACGTCATGCCCGAGGAAATCCTGTCGGGCAGCCCCGACCGGCTGCGGGCGGTCCTGGTCAGCGGGGCGAATCCCCTGCGCTCCTACGCGGACACCACGGCCTACGAGAAGGCCTTTGCCGAGTTGGACCTGGCCGTGACCTTCGAGGTCGCCATGTCCGAGACTGCGGCTCTGTCGCACTACGTCCTGCCCGTGAAATCCGGGTTCGAGAAATGCGACGGCACCTTCTTTCCGTGGACGTACCCGGGCGTCTACTTCCAGATGCGACGGCCCCTTATCGAGCCGGAAGGGGAGCCTCTGGAAGAGGGCGAGGTCTACACCGGCCTGGCCGAGCGGCTCGGCCTGCTGCCCGAGCTCCCTGACACCCTCGCGGAGGCGGCGAAGGGAGAGCGTTCCGAATTTCTCATGGCCCTGATGGGCTTCCTCCAGGAAAACCCGAAGGCCGTGCGGGTGACCCCCTTCATTCTGGCGAAGACGCTCGGACCGCAGCTGGGCTCGACCCACCTGGCAGCCCTCTGGGGATTGCTGCAGACCGCTCCGGCCGTGTTCCGGGAGAACGCGGCCCGTGCCGGATTCGACCCGGGGGCGAACATGGGGGAGGAGATCTTTCAGGCCATCCTGGATCACCCGGAGGGGCTCTGGGTCGGCAAGGTCGACCCTGCGGAAAACCTGAAATCCCTGAAGACCGAGGACGGCAAGGTGCAGGTGCACATCCCTGAGCTCGCCGACTGGGTCCAGAGCATCCGGCCCAACAGCGAGGCCGAAGCCCTGAAGCGTGACGGGGAGTACCCTCTCATCCTGATGGCGGGCCGCCACACGGACATGAATGCCAACACCTTGATGAGGGACCCGGCGTGGAACGAAGGGCGCCGGGCCTGCACGGTTGCCATGCATCCTGATGACGTGAAGGGGTTGGGTCTCAAGGACGGACAGACGGTTCGCGTCACCACCCAGGCAGGCTGGGAGGAGGTGGAACTGGAGGAGACGGATACGGCAATGGTGGGCCACGTGGTCATCCCCCATGGGTTCGGTCTGGACTACGAGGGGCAGGCCTATGGGGCCAACGTGAACCGTCTGGCCAAGAACACCCACCGGGACCGCCTGGCCGCCACGCCCCTGCATCGCTACATACCCTGCAGAGTGGAAGGTGTCTGATGGATGAGCTGACACGCACGGCGATCGAATTCCCGATGGGTCATGGGGCGTGCGCGGCAGGTATCGCTACCGTAGAGACCCTTGCAGGAGGGCCTCCGTCTACGGATCTTTCCTATGTGCTCCCCGGGGCGAAGGCGGCCATCAGTTTTGCGCTGCCCCTGGATCAGAGCACGATTCCTCCCTACTTGATGAAGAAGGACCGGCTTGCCCTGGAGAGGAACTACAATCACGCGGAGATCGCGGCGACGGGTCTGGGGGTGCATTTCGCCAACTACCTGACCAAGAGAGGCTTTCCGTCGGTCCATGTGGCTGCCGGGCAGGTCTACCGCGAGGATTCCCAGGAAGGCTCCACAGATGTGGACCAAGAGGCCTTCAAGGAATACATCCACGAAGAAGCCCCGACCATGGTCCCCGACATCGCACTCAAATACCTGGCCGTTGCCTCGGGGGTCGGCTCCCTCGGTCTTTCCGGAAACGTGCTGACTCGCAGAGAAGGCTCGGCGATCGTGCTGGGCGCTGTCGTCACCACGGCGGACCTCGAGCCCACGGACCCGATCCCGGATGAAGAGAACTACTGTGACGACTGTGGCCTGTGCGTGGCGTCGTGCGTTTCCGGCCTCATGGAACCGGAGGAGAAGACGATCATCCGCCTGGGAGGAGTGGAGCACAGACATGCGAAGAAACGAAACATCTCCCGTTGCCAGATGGTCTGTGGCGGGTTGACCGGTTTGCACCCGTCCGGCAAGTGGTCGACCTGGTCGCCGGGCCGATTCAGGATTCCGGAGAAGGACGACGACTTGATGCCCCTTCTGGCGCGCACCCTGGAGGCCTTCTACAAACGGCCCGACATGGAGGGCGGGGTGTACCATCACGTCCTCATCGGGAAGAAGTACTACATGTCCTGCTCGAACTGCCAGCTCGTCTGTTCCCCGGACAAGGAGGAGCGTTCGAGACGATACAAGATGCTCGTCAAGGGTGGGTGCGTCGTGCAGGACCCCGAGGACGGATCGATCGAGGCCCTGCCCGCCGACGAGGCTCGTGGGCGGGTCGCAGCGATGAGCTCCGAGGCAAGGGCGCTTTACGAGGATGGGTAGACAGCCGCATAGAAAAACAGTAGCTCTCCGGCGATGACCACCAAGGTCCGTATTCTGGGAGGCATCCGGCACGATCCCCTGTTCGGGATGAAGTCTTGCCAGGCGACTCAAGGTCCCCCAAGCCATTCGGTAGATCCTCAAGCTGTGAAAAGCGGTCCACAGGAACGTCCTGAGGCTGACTGCAGGTCGTACGGTCCTGCTTGATCCGTCCGGCCGCACCCCTTTGTATCCTCCCCCTTCGGGCATCGTCAGCCCGATTCTGCGGTGTTTCTGATAGGAAACTTTCGGGTTGGCAGCCCTGTGTTCGAGCCGGGAGGGACGAGAAGCATCCTCCGAAATGTCGGATAAAGATCCGAGATATCGGAGAGAGCCTTGTCGGCGATGCTGTAGGTCCCAAGCCATCGGCCGACAAAAGACCAACGTTTCCTGAGCGTTACGCTGCTTTCCGCTTTTCCCGCCCTTTGGCACGGATATTGAGAGTGCCTGTACGCAATTGAAAAAGAACAGAGGAAAATTGACGTGATCGTTTTGACGTTGCGCATGCGCGTGCATCCTGGAAATCGTGACAGACTGCTGCCAGTCGTACGACGCATGCTGGAGCCCAACAGAGTTGAGGACGGCTGCTTGAGCTATCACTTCTATCAGGACATCGAGGACGCAGATGCGTTCACCTTCGTCGAGGAGTGGGAATCGAGAGCAGATCTCGAGGCGCACATTCGCACCGAGAGCTTCAGGAAACTCTTGGCCGCGATGGATCTGCTGATTGAGCCTCCCAATCTCGCCATCCATACGGTGTCTCATACGGACGGAATCGATTTCATCGAGGCATTACTTCAGGACTGATCGGGTAGCGGGAGGATCGAACCAATGGAAAGAACCGTACAAGGGGGGGCACGCATGAAACGCAGAATCTGGGTGTTTGGGGCCATTTCTCTGGGCCTTTTCCTTTCCGCATTCCTTCGCGAAGCACAGGCATTCTGCATCGATGAACAGAAGACTCTCAGGGTGTCGGCAAAGCTTCAGACCCGGGCGACTTTTCGGCTGCAGGACCACGAGGGGTATACGTATGCGCGGGCGACCGCCGGCGATCTGGTCCAGTGGCGCAACCTGGCCCTGCTCGAGATCAATCATGATCTGCGCGAGCTTACGAATACGCTCGGCCTTCTGTGGCCCCTGAAGAAGCTCCAGATCGAGAGTCGCTATCATCTGGTAGGCCGGTTCATGTACGACGCCCTCTACAATGTCGGTTCCGACAAGTTCAAGTCCCTTCGGGAGCAGGACCCTGAAAACATCGACAGTTTCAAGCAGGCCTATGATCTGTGGGAATGCTATTTCGATTTCATCCGGGGGCCCTGGTTCCTTCGTGTCGGAAGGCAGAACATCGCCTGGGGAGAGACCGATATCTTTCGCCTTCTGGACGGGATCAACCCGCTGGACAACACCTTCGGGGGGCCCTTCGAGGACCTGGACGACCGGCGGATCCCCCTGTGGATGCTGCGGGCAACCCGCGACATGGGTTCGGTAGGTCCCTTGTCTTCCATCGTCCTCGAGGGCTTCTGGGTGCCCGGCCCCTGGGACGCACGGGTGGCTCCCTTTGCAGCGATCGGGACGCCCTATTTCGCCCCTCTTCCTGAGTTGTTCCATGCCGCGATTCGTGTCAACACCCCGGACAAGAAGTGGGCAAACAGCCGGTGGGGGGTGCGCCTTGCAGGGATGGCGGGGGCCAACCTGAACTGGTCGTTAGGCCATTACAAGAGCTTCCTGGATACGCCTGCATGGCGCTCGGCGGTCGACGAGAACAAGCTCCTGCAGGTTGGCGACAACAAACTGCTCACGAGCCTGGACGCGTTCCTCCTGGAAGGATCCTTTCCGAGCGTGCAGGTCACCGGAGCGAGCATGAGCTATTTTGAAGCGATGACAAACGTCGTCCTTCGGGGTGAGGTTGCCTGGTTCTGGGATGAGCCCGTATTCATCCCGGAGGTGAGCTTGTCGACCCTCGGGGGCCCTACCCTGGCGCTGTCGCCCCCTGTGCTCGATCTGGCTACCGGACTTCTGGGGGTGGATATCCGCGATCTGGGCCTGGACGGGTTGCCGCTGAACCCGCAGAGCGGCCAGATCCCGAAAAAGAACATCCTCCGGTTCATGGTCGGACTGGACAAGCAACTCTGGATCCGGCCCTTGAACAAGAAGAACATGTTCTTCTTGTCCGCGCAGTATTTCGGCCAGTGGGTACCCGACCACGAGGACGGGATGGCACAGCCGGTCCCGATCTACCCGAACGCGATCGTGTTTCCAGGTGTGAAGGCGTACGAGAACTCGGTTACCGCCATGCTGAGCACGACGTACATGAAGGGAAACCTCGCGCCGCAGTTGGCCCTGGCCTATGATCTGAGGGGGGCCTGGCTCGTGCAGCCCCAGGTGGGCTTCACCTACGAGCCCTTCCGGTTCATGATTCAGTACAGCGCCATCGCGGGCAACTTCACCAACTTCGGCATCTTGAGGGACCGCGATCAGATCAGCTTCATTCTGACTTATCTGCTGAGTTAACGAGGAACAACGAGGGGGATTGGGACTTCCCCGAACCATCTGTCAGGAGGAAATCATGAGGTTTGGAAAGCTCTTGAGTCTATGTCTGGTGTGTCTTGGGCTCACGGTGTCTCCAGGGTCTTCCGCTTCCGCCGATGTGCTGGCCGGCGAGGTGATCGACAAGACGAACTGGGAGAAGATCGAGGGGATGGTGCCGCAGCCGATTCTCAATTACGTCAAGAAGGGAGATCTTGCCATGCGGGTGGATGATCTGGCGTATGATCCCGCGGAGTTCATGACTTCCTATGACAAGGAGCACTTCGAGTCGAACAAGGGCAAGTATGCCTTGAACGAAGACGACCTCATCATAGAGGCCCAGAGCGGCAAGGCGCCTGATTTCATCGAAGGCGTTCCCTTTCCGGAGATCGACGTGGACGATCCGAAGGCCGCAGCCAAGCTCGTTCACAACCACTACTATCACGGCTTCACCCAGGGGAATGTGGTTTTCCCTTATCAGGTAGAATGGGTCGGACGCGGGGGGTTTGAGCGCGCCGTGGAGGGGCAAATGACGCAATTCCCCATGGATGGTTACCCCCCCCGCAAAGGATGCGTGAACAAGGAAAACATCGAGCGGTATTCGATCCTCCAGATCCTGGCTCCCTTCGATATTGCAGGCACGAACATTCTGCTCTGGCGTTATCGCGACGCGCGGTTCGACAGTACGTTCGGCTACATTCCCGCCATCCGGCGGGTCCGCCGAATGAGCCCGGCCAACCGTTCCGATGCATATATCGGAACGGACATGTGTGTGGATGATGCCTGGTGCTTCGATGGAAAGACAACCGCCTTCACCTGGAAGCTGCTGAGAAAGCAGGAGGGCCTGCTGCCTTACGGGTTCAAGGAGGTCCAGCCGTTCAGGAAGACAAGCAACGCGTGTGTGACGACAGAGCGAACGCCTTGCCTGGAGTTGAACTACGAGAGGAAAGACGCACAGACCGCCCCCTGGTTTCCGGCGGGCAACAAGCTGGTCTGGACGAAGCGGCCCGTCTACGTGGTGGAACTGAAGGCAAGGGACCCGTATTACAACTACGGAAAACAACGTCTCTGGATCGATGCGGGGAATCCCCTCGTCACTGTATTCAAGCTGATTTACGACCGCGCGGATGAATACTGGAAGAATGTCTGGTTGGTGTTTTCCGCGGTCGCTACCGATGATGATCGTGTTCGGATCCTGGCAACCCCTTACATGCTCAGTATCGATGACCGTGCGGACCATGCAACACTCCTCCAGGGCTTCTGCAAAAAGAACATACAGAGATATTATGATGCTTTGCAGAAGGAGAGAGACTACTCGCTGGCCGGATTTCAGCGGTTGTGCAAGTGAAGGTACGACCGCTCCCTTAACCGCTATTCGTCAGACTCGGGAGCACACATGGACAGGAAGACGGTTTTCGTCACGGGCGCTGCTTCGGGGATCGGCCTTGCTACGGCCGGGTATTTCGCCGCCAGAGGATGGTTTGTCGGCCTCTATGACATCCATGAAGAGGGGGTTCGAAAGCATCTGCAAACCCCGGAATTCCGTAATGCTTGTGGCGGAGTCTGCGATGTTACCCGTCGAGAGTCTATTTCAGCGGCACTCGAGGATTTCAGCGAACGGACAAAGGGACGCCTGGATGTTCTTGTCAACAACGCAGGCGTGCTTTGGGGCGGCGGGTTCGAGTCCGTCGATCCCGAACACCATCACGCGATGATTGACATCAACGCAAAGGGCCTCACAGATGTGGCGCAGCTCGCTTTCCCCCTGTTGAAGCAGACCGGGAACTCTGCGTTGGTGAACCTGTGTTCCGCAGGAAGCATCTACGGCGCCCCCTATGGGGCGGTCTACAGTGCCAGCAAATTCTATGTCCGCGGCTTGAGTGAAGCCCTGAACATCGAATGGGAGAGGTACGGGATACATGTCACCAGTGTCAAGCCGCCCTATGTACAGACGCCCATGCTGGACAAGATTCCGGACGAAATGAAGAGACGGTGGGAAGTGAAACTGGCTCCGGAAGACGTTGCCGAGGTGGTCTACCGGGCCGCCCACGGCAACCGGGTCTCTCACATCGTGACGGGCAAGGCAAGAACCCTGAGCCTGCTGGTCAATGTGCTGCCTGAGAGGGTTGGGAGGAGACTGGTGAAATACGTGTTCAATTTCTGACAAGGCTGCAAATCGAAAGGGTGGACTTCTTTTCCGAAATTAGTTTCTCGTAGCCCAACCGGCCACAAGGAGACCCCACATGATCAGGCTGAATTACTTTCTTCGCAGACACCCCAATCTGTCCCTTGAGGAGTTCCAGGAACACTGGCTAGAAGAGCATGCCGTGCTCCTCACGGGGCATGCGTCCGCCCTCCGGGT
>Ga0180429_10000100_pt1 | contig 80930 bp, 72 predicted proteins | sample SS_ome_FD_132428 | JGI IMG/M metagenome (GOLD analysis project Ga0180429, IMG submission 132428) | Hypersaline lake sediment archaeal communities from the Salton Sea, California, USA - SS_1_S_1 metaG | ecosystem: Environmental > Aquatic > Non-marine Saline and Alkaline > Hypersaline > Sediment ... | reverse complement strand
GCTGGCCGTCGTCGCCGGCACCGTCGAGGACCTGTTCCGGGGCGTGACCATCGTCAACCCCGGCGACTCCTACACCCTGGCCACCGAGCGCAGCGCCTTGCCCCTGGCGTTGCGCAACGACCTCGCCGTACCGATCCGGGTGCGGCTGCAGGTCGACGCGCCGCCGGGAATGACCGTCACCGACATCGGGGAACAGGTGCTGCCACCGGGCTACCTTCCGCTGCGGGTACCGGTCGAGGTTCACCTCACCCAGCGCGTCGCGGTGGACATCACGCTGCGCACCCCCGGCGGACTGCAACTCGGTGAACAGGTTCGGCTTTCGGTGCACTCCAATGCCTACGGCAAACTGCTATTCACCATCACCCTGATCGGCGGGGTGGTACTGACCGTTCTGGTCGGCCGGCGGCTGTACCACCGCTTCCGGGGCCAACCCGACCGGGCCGACCTCGACCCGCCCCCGGTCGCGAGGCGGACGCACCGATGACCGCGGCCTCTGGACCGGAGCCGCGAACCCGGCCGACCCGCGAGGAGTTATCCGATGCGGCCGTGGTCTCCCGGTCGTGGGGTATGGCGATGGCCACCTTGGTCAGCCGGGTCACGGGCTTCGTCCGCATCGTGCTGCTGGCCGCCATTCTCGGCGCCGCGCTGTCCAGCGCGTTCACGGTGGCCAATCAGCTGCCTAACATGATCGCCGCGCTGGTGCTCGAGGCCACTTTCACCGCCATCTTCGTCCCGGTCCTGGCCCGTGCCGAGCGCGATGACAGCGACGGCGGGGCGGCATTCGTGCGGCGGCTGGTCACACTGGCCACCGCCCTGCTGGTGCTGGCGACGGTGCTGTCGGTTGCGGCCGCCCCGCTGCTGGTGCGGCTGATGCTGGGCGACGACCCGAAAGTCAACCAGCCGTTGACGACCGCCTTCGCCTATCTGCTGCTGCCACAGGTCATCTTCTACGGCCTGACATCGGTGTTCATGGCGATCCTGACCAACCGCAATGTTTTCGGCCCGCCCGCCTGGGCGCCGGTAGTCAACAATGTCGTGGCCATAGCGACCCTGGGGCTGTATCTGATTGTGCCCGGCGAACTTTCGGTCGACCCGGTGCGGATGGGTAACGCCAAACTGCTGGTACTCGGTATCGGCACCACACTCGGGGTGGTCGCGCAGGCAGCCGTGCTGCTGATCGCGATCCGGGCCCGTCGGATCAGTCTCCGCCCGCTGTGGGGTATCGATGACCGACTCAAGCGATTCGGGACCATGGCGGCGGCCATGGTGCTCTACGTACTGATCAGCCAGGTGGGGCTGGTGGTGGGCAATCAGATCGCCAGTACCGCAGCGGCATCCGGTCCGGCGATCTATGCCTACGCCTGGCTGGTGCTGCAACTGCCGTTCGGCATGATCGGTGTGACGATCCTGACGGTGGTCATGCCCCGGCTGAGCCGCAATGCTGCTGCCGACGACAATCCCGCGGTCCTGGCCGATGTTTCGCTGGCGACCCGCCTGACCCTGGTGACACTGATCCCGGTGGTGGCGGTGATGACGGTGGGCGGGCCGGCTATCGGCAGCGCGTTGTTCGCCTACGGCAAGTTCGGCGAGGTCGACGCCAACTACCTCGGTATCGCGATCTCACTGTCGGCGTTCACGTTGATCCCCTATGCGCTGGTGCTGCTCCAGCTGCGGGTGTTCTACGCGCGGGACGAACCCTGGACGCCGATTCTGATCATCGTCGTCATCACCGCCGTCAAGATCGTGGCCTCATTGCTGGCGCCGCGGGTGACCGACAACCCAGAGCTGGTCGCCGGATACCTGGGCGCGGCCAACGGGATCGGATTCGTGGCCGGGGCGGTACTGGGTCACCTGCTGCTGCGACGGTCATTGCGGCCGCCGGGCGGCCATCTGCTCGACGGCGCGGTTAACCGCACGGTTGCGGGAACCGCGGGTGCCGCTCTTCTGGCGGGCCTGACCGCGATCGGTGTCGACCGCGCATTCGGGCTGGCCGAATCGCTGACCGGTCGTGGCGGCGGGGCCGGCTCCATGCTCCGGCTGCTGATCCTGGCGGCGGTCATGTTCCCCGTCATGGCGGCGGTCATGCTGGCCACCCGGGTCCCCGACGCCCTGGCGGCCAGTGCCGCGGTGCGGCGTCGGCTGGGTGGTACCCGCGACCCGGGCCTGGAAACGGACTCACACCTGCCCCAAGAGCATCCTCCTGTCACGTACCCTAAGGCTGGCAAACCGGCGCAGCCCGCCGGAAAACCCAAGGGGAAAGGACCGGAGCTGAGCGATCAACCCCCGGGTACCCCGGCCGCCGGGCCTCCCGAAGACGCCACGGCAAAAATTCCGAGACAGTTCGCCGACGAGTTCGAACCCGATGTCCCCGGCGGGCCGCAAAGCCGTACCTCCGATCGGGCCGAACACCGCGCGGACCGGCCCGGACTGGCCGTCGGCCCCGGCGCGACCATCGCCAACGGCCGGTATCGGCTGCTGGTGCTACACGGCGGTCCATCCGGCCTGCAGTTCTGGCAGGCGCTGGACACCTCACTGGATCGGCAGGTCGCGCTGACCCTCGTCGACCCCGATCGGCGGCTTTCCGACGCCGAAGTCGGGGAAATTCTGGCCCGTACCCAGCGGCTCAGCCAGGTCGAACGGCCCGGGCTGGCCCGGGTGCTCGACGCCACGACGATCAGCAACGGCAGCGGGCTGATCGTTGCGGAGTGGATCCGCGGGGGTTCGCTGCGCGAGGTCGCCGGGACCTCCCCCTCCGCCCTGGGTGGGGCCCGGGCGATCCAGTCACTTGCCACCGCGGCTGATGGGGCCCACCAGGCCGGGGTAGCACTGTCGGTGGACCATCCCAGCCGGATCCGGGTCAGTATCGACGGTGACGTGACACTGGCCTTCCCGGCCACCCTTGCCGACGCGACGCCCGCCGACGATGTTCGCGGTATCGGGGCGGCCCTTTACGCGCTGCTCGTCGATCGTTGGCCGCTGCCGGAGTCAGGCACCCCGAGCGGGCTGCGGCCCGCCGACACCGACCCGTCGGGACAGCCCGTCGAACCCCGGAGCATCGACGCTGCCATCCCCTTCCAGATTTCTACGGCGGCGGTACGCGCGGTCGAACCCGGCGGCGGGATCAGTACCGCACCCACCCTGCTGCACCTGTTGCAGCAGGCCACCGCGGCGGCCGACCGCACAGATCTCCTCGAACCGGTCAGCGCTGCAGCTCCGCCGGCGGGGCCGACGCCGCCCCGCGAGCGAAATCCGGAGGCCGAGGCCCTGCGCCGGCGCAACCTGCTCATCGGCGGTGGCATCGCGGCCGCCATCCTGGCCATCGCGCTGATCGTGCTGGCCTCGTTTCTCGGCAACATCTTCGGGGACGGCGGCGGCAGTCTCAAAGGTGACAAGCTGGGCTTGAATACCACCACCTCGGCCACCGCCGAGGGTGCCGGGGACGTTGTCAAACCCGTTGCGGCGACGGTGTTCTCCCCTGAGGGAGGAGCGGACGCACCCGATCTGGCGGGGCTGGCCATCGACGGCGATCCGTCGACGGTGTGGCCGACCGACACCTACTCCGATTCGGTGCCGTTCCCGGCCTTCAAGAACGGGGTCGGGCTCATGCTGCAACTGCCCCAGGACACCGACGTGGGAAGTGTGACGATCGCGGTATCCAGCACGGGAACCCAGGTGGAGATCCGATCGGCTAATTCCCCCAGCCCGGACAGCCTCGACGACACCACCCTGCTGACTGGACCCACCGTGCTCAAACCCGGCACGAACACCATCGCGGTACCGAGCGGCGAACCCACTTCCTACCTGCTGGTTTGGATCTCCACCCTGGGCAAGACCGGGGGGGAGAGTCGCACCGACGTCTCCGAGATCAGCGTCCGGGCAGCTTCCTGACCCTGCGGGTGAAGTGCCGGTCGGCGTTCGGCTGGCTAACGTCCGCGGTGTGCCACACCCTGCCACCGATCTCGGGTCGGTCCGCTCCGACGCCGACCTTCTCAATGCGCATCTCGCCGGGGACCGGTTCGCCTTCGCCGAATTGTTCAGCCGTCATCGAACCCAGCTGTACCGTTTGGCGCGGCGACGTAGCCAGAGCGTCGAAGACGCCGACGACGCGGTCCAGGAGGCCATGCTGGCGGCGCACCGCGGGGCCGGATCCTTCCGGCACGATGCTGCGGTGAGTAGCTGGTTACACCGGATCGTCTTGAATGCCTGCCGGGACCGGTTGCGCCGCACAGTGATCCGGCCGACCGCGCCGCTCGAGGATGATGCGGTGGTTTCAGTCGGCGACCGCACCGGCGAGGTGGAGACCGCGATCGTGGTCCGGCAGGCGCTGTCGCAACTGTCCGTCGCGCAACGGGCTGCGGTGATCGCGGTCGATATGCACGGCTACTCGGTGGCCGAAGCCGCGGCGCTGCTCGGTATCGCCGAGGGAACCGTCAAGAGCCGCTGTGCGCGCGCCCGCGCGCGGCTCGCCCTGTTGCTGGGTAGCCCGGCCCCGGGATGAACCGGCACACTGATCGGGTGACTCAGCGAACACCCGGGCACACCGTCACCGGCTCGGTGGCGCGGACCCGGCCGGCTCATGCCGCGCGCCCGGCTCCTCCCCCTGGACGGTTGCTCGCCTGCGTACTGGGCACGGCCGCGGCGCTCGCAGCCCTCGGACTGGCGACAGCCGCCGGCCTGGCCACCCTGGGCTCAACGAGCAGTACCCCTCGCAGCGCTCAGTCGATGACCGTCGCACCCCCGACCGCCGGGGCCGTTGATGGCGCGGGCCTGGCCCGGCAGCAAGGTCCGGAGTCAGTGGGCTCGGGTGCGCGCCCGGGAACAGACCCGCCTACCCTGTTGTTTGACGTGGGGTGAGTGACCTGTTCAGAAAGGCCGATATGCCTGACCACAACTCCGTGAACGACGTAATCGTCATCGGCTCCGGGCCAGCCGGCTATACGGCGGCCATTTACGCCGCGCGCGCCGAGCTGGAGCCGCTGGTTTTCGAGGGCACTTCCTTCGGCGGCGCGCTGATGACCACCACCGAGGTGGAGAACTATCCCGGCTTCCGTTCCGGAATCACCGGGCCGGAACTGATGGACGAGATGCGCGAACAGGCCCTGCGTTTCGGTGCGGATCTGCAGATGGAGGATGTGGAATCGGTATCGCTGGACGGACCGGTCAAACAGGTGGTCACCGCCGGCGGTGAAACCTACCGGGCCAAAGCGGTGATTCTGGCGATGGGTGCCGCTCCCCGTTATCTCGGCGTTCCCGGGGAGCAGGAACTACTGGGCCGCGGGGTGAGCTCATGCGCCACCTGCGATGGATTCTTCTTCAAAGAGCAGGATATCGCCGTGATCGGCGGCGGCGACTCGGCGATGGAGGAGGCCACCTTCCTGACCCGGTTCGCCCGCAGCGTCACACTCGTGCACCGCCGCGATGAGTTCCGGGCCTCGAAGATCATGCTGGAGCGTGCCCGCAGCAACGACAAGATCACCTTCGTCACCAACACCGCGGTGCTGGCCGTGGAGGGTGACGGCACCGTGACCGGACTGCGGGTTCGCAACACCGTCACCGGGGAGGAATCCACGCTTGCCGTCACCGGGGTGTTCATCGCCATCGGCCACGACCCGCGCTCCGAACTGGTCCGGGGTGCGGTCGATATGGACGCCGAGGGGTATGTGCTGGTCGAGAACGGCAGCACCGCCACCTCCCTGCCCGGGGTATTTGCCGCCGGCGATCTGGTGGATCACACCTACCGGCAGGCCATTACCGCCGCCGGCAGCGGATGCGCGGCCGCGATCGACGCCGAGCGCTGGCTGGCCGAAAAACATGACACCGACGCCGCCACGATGATTGGAGCCAATCAATGAGTACCGTCACCGTCTCCGATGCCAGTTTCGCCGATGAGGTGCTGGCCAGCACGACACCGGTGCTGGTGGACTTCTGGGCCGCCTGGTGCGGCCCGTGCCGGATGGTCGCCCCCGTCCTGGAGGAGATCGCCACGGAGAAGGCCGGCTCGCTGACCGTGGCTAAGGTGGACGTTGACGCGAACCCGGGTGTCGCACGCGACCTTCAGGTTGTGTCGATCCCCACCCTCATCCTGTTCAAAGACGGGAAGGCGGTGAAACGCATCGTCGGGGCGAAGAGCAAATCGGCGTTGCTGCGTGAACTCGCCGACGTTCTGTAACCGGCCGGATGTTCCCCGGCCGGATCGACGGCAGAGACGAATTCGTTATCGCCGGTCCCGGCCGATCAGTTTCCTGAAAACGCCGGTCTTCTGAGAGAATCCTCATCATGTCGAGTTCCGGCCACGGCCACGGCGATGCTGCGCGGAGCCACTGTGGCGCCGGCGGCGACACCTTCCGCCTCGGTGACCGTGGCGCTGCGGTGGTGGAAATCCGGACCTCACTGGGGGCGCTGGGATTGCTGGACGGTCCCGATGAGAACCTGATTACCGGGAAGCAGGTTGCGCTGGATTACTTCGACGACGATCTCGACCACGCAGTTCGGGCGTTCCAACAACGTCGCGGACTGCGGGTCGACGGGATCGTTGGAGAGGCAACCAACCGGGCGCTGCGGGAGGCGTCGTACCGCCTGGGCGCACGCACTCTGGCCCACCAGTTCGGCGCGCCGATGTACGGCGACGATGTGGCGACATTGCAGTCCCGATTGCAGGATCTCGGGTTCTACACCGCCCTGGTCGACGGCTACTTCGGCCTCCAGACGCATAACGGCCTGATGTCCTATCAGCGCGAGTACGGACTCGCTCCGGACGGCATCTGCGGACCGGATACGCTGCGCTCCCTGTATTTCCTCGGATCCCGTGTCACCGGCGGCTCACTGCATGCCATCCGCGAAGAGGAGCACGTCCGACGGTCCGGGCCCCGACTATCCGGCAAACGGATCATCATCGACCCGGGCCGGGGCGGTAGTGACCCCGGTCAGATCGTGAGCGGGCCGCAGGGCCCGATGAGCGAGGCCGACATCCTGTGGGATCTCGGCAGCCGGTTGGAGGGTCGAATGACGGCGATCGGCATGGAGACCTTCCTGTCCCGGCCGGTCAACTACAGCCCGGGGGACGCCGAGCGGGCGGCAACGGCCAACACCGTCGGTGCGGACCTGATGATCAGCCTGCGCTTCGAACAGCAGCCCAGCCCCTCGGCCAGTGGCGTAGCCTCGTTCTACTTCGGTAGCCCGCACGGATCGGTATCCACGATCGGACGAAACCTCGCTGATTTTCTTCAGCGGGAAGTCGTGGCGCGCACCGGATTACGCGATTGCCGCACTCATGGCCGGACCTGGGATCTGCTCCGGCTGACCCGGATGCCGACAGTACAGGTCGATGTCGGCTACATCAGCAGCCCGAACGACCGGTCCATGCTGGCCACCCGGGAATGCCGGGACGCGGTCGCCGAGGGGATTCTGGCCGCGGTGAAACGGCTCTACCTGCTCGGCAAGAATGACCGGCCCACCGGGACTTTCACTTTCGCAGAGTTACTCGCCCACGAGGAGTCGGTGGAACAGGGCCGACCGGCCTGATCCGGTACCGGTCAGCGAGCGGCGCTACCGACCGGCTGTTCCAACTGCGCGCTGTCCAGCAGTCGTTCCAGGGCAGCCTCGACCTCGGCTTTCCAGCCCAGTCCCTTATCGAGTTCCAGCCGCAGCCGTGGAAAGTAGCGGTGCGGTGCAACGACGGTGAAGCCGACGTCCAAGAGGAACTCCGCATCGATCATGCAGACCTCGAAGGAACACTCCCCCAGTGCCTCAATCGCCGGCTGAAGTTGCGGGTCGACGGCCGTGCTGTCGCGCAACCCGACGGCCTCTGGGGTGCGGCCGAACGCCTCCAGCGCACGTACCCCGCGTTTCACCAGTTCATTGACCACCTCGCCGATCAGCAGCGTCGCGAGGCTGTCGGGGTGTTCCGGCTCGACCCCCATCGAAGTGAGTAACACCGCGTCCGCGCTGACCGGGCCGGTCGGAAAACGGTGGGACCGCGGCACGGCGCCGGGGGGCGCATAGAGAACGTAGCCCAGACACGGCTGATCTTCGGCGTCGGACGACTCGCCTGTCTCAGAGGTGGCGATCTGTCCGCATGACCCCCACTCGAGCATGACCATCGACAGCCATGCTTCTTTTTCGAATTCCGGATCGGGCAGACTATCCCCACGCAGGGTCTGCGGATCGACTTCCCAGAACACACACCGACGCGCATGCTTGGGCAACTGCTCGAATCCTTCGAGCCGCAGCGGTCTGATGCGAACGGACACTAATCTCCCCGGCTTTCCCGCGGTGCGAACGCGCACAGCCTTCCCAGGATAGGAGACCAGCCCGCTCCCCGCCCGGAATCCGGCCCCGTGCTGACCGCCGGGATGAAATCTCTTGTGCTGGTGGGGGATTCATAGACGATGGTAAAACCACGGTACGCCGAAACCACATTAAGTCACAGTGACGGAACTACCCGGTGTCCTTGTACGGACCTACGACGCGGCAGACGGGTCCATCAGGCCCACGATCCGCTGTAGATCTTCCACGGAGCCAAACTCGACGACGATCTTCCCCTTCCGCTTGCCCAGACTGACGGTAACCCGGGTGTCGTAGCTTCCGGAGAGCCGCTCGGCGACATCCTGCAGACCTGGCATCTGGATAGGCTTGCGTCGCTGCGGCCCGGCAGGTGTGCCACCTGCCCGGTTGGCCAGAGTCACGGTCTCCTCGGTCGCGCGAACGGAGAGGCCCTCGGCTACGATCCGGGCGGCAAGTTCCTCCTGGGCTTCCGGGCCGGCCTCCAGGGCCAGCAGTGCGCGGGCATGGCCGGCCGACAGTACTCCCGCCGCGACCCTGCGTTGTACCGCGACCGGTAACCGCAGCAGCCGGATCATATTGGAGATCACCGGTCGAGACCGCCCGATGCGATCGGCGAGTTCCTCGTGGGTGACCTCGAACTCGTCGAGCAGCTGCTGATATGCGGCCGCTTCTTCCAGCGGGTTCAGCTGGGCGCGGTGGATATTCTCCAGCAGAGCCTCGCGGAGCAAATTGTCGTCGGTGGTCTGCCGAACAATGGCCGGGATGGCGGTCAGCCCGACCTGCTGCGCCGCCCGCCATCGTCGCTCCCCCATCACCAGTTGGTACGGTGCGGCACCGGCTCGGTCACCGGACTCGCGAACGACGATCGGCTGCATCACACCCAACTCACGGATGGAGTGCATGAGTTCGGCGAGGGCCTCCTCGTCGAATACCTGGCGCGGCTGACGCGGATTGGGCTCGATATCCGAGGGGGCGATTTCCCGGTACACGGCACCGATATCACCGACCACCACTTCGGGGCCACCGATGACGACATCCGCCGCGGCGTCGCCCATCCGATGGCCGCCCTCGGCAGGGTTGGTCGGGATCAGTGATGCCAACCCGCGGCCCAGGCCACCCTTGCGTCGCTGTGTCATTACTACTGCCTCCCTGCCGGCCGGTGCGCCAACTCACGGCTGGCGTCCAGGTAACTCATGGCGCCTCGTGAGCCGGGATCGTAATCGATGATCGTCATGCTGTACCCGGGTGCCTCCGACACCTTAACGCTGCGCGGTATGACAGTACGCAGAACCGTATCGCCGAAAAACCGCCGGACTTCAGAGGCCACCTGATCCGCCAATTTGGTTCGGCCGTCGTACATCGTCAACACCACGGTGGTGACACTCAACTGGGGATTCAGGTGGGCCTTGACCATCTCGATATTCCTCATCAGCTGGGAGACCCCTTCCAGCGCGTAGTACTCGCATTGGATCGGGATCAGCACCTCGGGCGCGGCCACCAGAGCATTGATGGTCAGTAGGCCCAACGACGGCGGACAGTCAATGAACACATAGTCGAAATCCAGCTGGTCCAACTCGGCGAGCGCCGTGCGCAGCCGGTTCTCCCTGGCGACCATACTGACGAGTTCGATCTCGGCTCCGGCGAGGTCGATAGTTGCCGGCACACAGAACAACAGCTCATTGTGGGGACTCTGTCGGGTCGCCGCGTGCAGCGGAATCTCGCCGAGCAACACCTCATAGGAGGAGGGGGTGCCGGGCTGCCGGTCCGAGATGCCCAGCGCGGTGCTGGCGTTGCCCTGTGGATCGAGGTCGATTACCAGGGTCTTGAGGCCTTGGACCGCCAGAGCCGCCGCCAGGTTCACCGCCGTGGTGGTCTTTCCCACACCACCCTTCTGATTGGCGACGGTAAAGATGCGGCGGCGCTTCGGGCGTGGGAGTTGCCCTGTCGCGGTGTGCAGGACTTGCATCGCCCGCTCAGCCGCCGCCCCGATCGGGGTGTCGGTCGCGTCAGCATGTGGCCATGTTTCACGTGAAACATCGCCGCTGTTCGCGTCGGTCGGATCGCTCATGATCGTCTCCCCTCGGGCGGGCGCCGCCGCCGGCTCCCCGCGGTCCGGCGCGAGTTGGCCGCCGGGCCTGCGCGCACGGCTACCACTACCGTCGTCGGTGGGTTCTGGTACCCCGACCCGCACTCAACGACCTCGATACCGATGGCTCCGAGCGCGGCCATCGCCGGCCGGCACTCATCCACCTCCCCCCGCGCTCGTTCGCCCTTCAAGGCCAGCATCCGGCCACCGACCCTCAGCAACGGCAGGCTCCAACGGGTCAACTTCTTCAAATCCGCGACCGCCCGGGAGGCCGCGGCATCAGCCCCCGCCAGTCGACTGCGGAGCTCTGCGTCCTCTGCCCGGCCACGGACCACATCGACCTCCAAACCCAGGTTGGCGATCACCTCCGCAAGGAAGTCGGTCCGGCGCTTCATCGGCTCGACGAGGGTGACGACCAGGTCCGGCCGGGCGATCGCCAGCGCTAGCCCCGGCAGGCCGGCGCCGCTACCGATATCGACCACCCGGCTTCCCGGCTCGATGAGTTCGGCCACCGCCGCACTGTTCAAGATGTGGCGATCCCACAGCCGGTCGACCTCCCGCGGGCCAATCAGGCCCCGCTCCACCCCGGGGCCGGCCAATAGTTCGGCGTAGGCGGAGGCGGTCGCCAGTCGATCACCGAACACCCCGCGGGCGGTCGGTGGCGCGGGCGGCGTATCGGCATGTTTCACGTGAAACATCCTCTCGCTGGACCGAACTACATTGATGTAACTTCAGTCCTCAATCCTTCAGGATCACCACGCGGCGGGCCGGCTCGACCCCTTCGCTCTCGCTGTGCACCCCGTCGACCGCGGCCACGGCATCGTGGACGATCTTGCGCTCAAACGGCGTCATCGGAGCCAACTCCTCACGCTCGCCACCATCCAACACCCGGCGGGCGACCTTATCGCCCAGTGCGGTCAGCTCATCACGCCGGCGGCCACGCCAGTTGGCCACGTCGAGCATCAGCCGACTGCGCTCCCCCGTCTTCTGATGCACTGCCAGCCGGGTCAGTTCCTGCAGTGCATCGAGCACCTCACCGCGACGGCCGACCAGTTTCGTCAGGTCGGCTCCCCCGTCGATGCTGACGATTGCCCGGTCGCCCTCCACGTCCAGATCAATATCGCCGTCGAAGTCGAGCAGGTCCAAGAGTTCCTCAAGGTAGTCCCCGGCGATCTCGCCTTCGGTCACCAAGCGGTCCTCCAGTGGCACCGCCTTGCGGGCCGGCGGGGTCTCAGTGTGCCCGGCCTCCGGAGCCTCGGTCTCAGTCATCGTCTCTCCTGTCCAATCATCGGTCAGCGTTTACGTTTTTTTGGCCGCGAACCCGGCCGCGGTGTCCGATTCGGCGGGCCACCGGTGCGCCCGTCGGAAGCCGGCTTGGATGTGGACGCCTCCCCGGTCGGCGACGGGTCCCCAGCCGGTTCGTCACCGGAATCCGTATCCGCCGACTCAGCCGGGGCAGCGCCGGCCTTGCGCCCCTTGGTCGGCTTGGCACCGGGTGCCGGTGCGTTCGCCGACCGGCGCGCAAGGGCTTCTTCTTTCTTCGCTTCCTCTTCGCGCTCGATCTTTCCGAAGACGATGTGCTGCTGACCAAATGTCCAGATGTTGTTCGAGACCCAGTAGATGATGATCGCGATCGGCAGGAACGGCCCGCCGATCACGACGCCCAGCGGGAACACGTAGAGGGCGAGCTTGTTCATCAACGCGGTCTGCGGGTTGGCCGCCGCCTCCGGACTCTGTCGGGCGATCGAGGCGCGGCTGTTGAAGTAGGTCGCGATCCCCGCCAGGATCATCAGCGGGATCGCCACACCCGCCACCGCGGGTCGGCTGAATTCCGTATAGGCGGCCAGCCCGTGCTGTTGGGTGATCGCCGCCCCAATCGGCGCGCCGAACAGGTTGGCGTCTAGAAAGTGGCCGACATCGTCGGCGCTGAAGAAGTAGTTGCCCAGCGATCGGTTTTCCTCCACCGACAGCCCCAGCCGCCCGAACCCGGTCTGCGTTCGGTTGAACGACATGAGAACGTGGTAGAGCCCCAGGAAGACCGGGATCTGCGCCAGCATCGGCAGGCATCCGAGGACCGGGTTGAACCCGTGTTCGCGCTGGAGTTTCTGCATCTCCATCGCCATCCGCTGACGGTCTTTGCCGTACTTTTTCTGCAGTGCCTTGATCTGCGGTTGCAGTTCCTGCATTTGACGGGTGGTGCGGATCTGGCGGACGAACGGCTTGTACAGCAGTGCACGCAGACTGAACACCAGGAACATCACCGTCAGTGCCCACGCGAAGAAACTCTCCGGCCCGAGGATGAGCGCAAAGAGTTTGTACCAGAGCCACATGATCCCCGACACCGGGTAGTAGATGTAGTCCAGGCTGGTCCAGTTAAACATGAGCGCTGTTGACCTCCGATTGTGAACTGTCGCCGGCCTGGTGACACCGCCGCGGGATTGGGTCCCATCCGCCGCGGTGCCAGGGGCCACATTTGGCCAAGCGGACCGCGCTCAGCCAGCTACCCCGCAGAGCACCGTATTCGGTGACCGCTTCCACCGCGTACTGGCTACAGGTAGGTATGAAGCGGCAGCATCCCGGGCGTAGCGGCGAGATCATATGTCGGTACACCTCGATTGCGCGGACCAGCAGGCGCGCCACCACGCCGCCCCCAGAACCGGTCACCCTCGTCGCTCCAACAGCTCATGCGCTCGGCGCACACCGCTCTTGAGTTCATCGCGCAGGCGGGCCGAGGCCGCGACCCGACTGCCCGGTAGCGCCCGCACCACGATCCGATCGGCAGGATCCAATTCACTGATAATGGTCCGCGCCGCGTGCCGCAGGCGCCGGGCCACCCGGTGCCGATCGACAGAACCGCCGACCGATTTCGCCACGATGAACCCGATGCGGGGTACCGCCGCCGAACAGCCAGTGGCGCGGCACGCATGCACCACGATATCCGGCTGCGCCGCCCGCACCCCGTGTTTCACGGTGTCACTGAATTCCGCAGACCGTGTCATCCGGTTCTGAGCCGGGAGCACTCCGAGTGACCCGTGGGTCAGGCAGTTAGTGAGCGACGGCCCTTGCGCCGCCGCCCCGTCACGATGGCCCGCCCCGCCCGGGTACGCATCCGCAACCGGAACCCATGCACCCTGGCCCGACGCCGATTGTTCGGTTGAAAAGTCCGCTTGCCCTTGGCCACGGCCGCACTCTCCTGTCAGATCTGGCAGACCCGGCCGGTGGCCCGCATGGTCCACCGAACGTAGCTACTACCGTTACACATCTCCGCTCGAACCGGCGCGGTCCCGGGACCCGGTCGCAGCCGTGCCGCCGCATGCGGACGACTGTTCGAGGGTACTGACGTCGCTTCAGCAGGTCAAACCGACCTGATTGCCATCACAACGAGGTCATATCGGCAACCCCCGGCACCGGTTGGCACAGCGATATAAACCTGTTAGCTTCTGCCGAAGTAAGAACACCGTTTACACCGCCTTAATGCCCATACGCTGCGTCTCCAGGATGCACCCGATTCTGTACACATCTGTGGATAAAAATGTGGATAGCTTCGGGACGGATCTGTCGACCGCGGCTCAAGTCCGAGACGGGGGGTCTCGCAGTGGTCGATGATCCCGGCGCTGACTTTGCCTCCGTCTGGAAGTCCGTGGTCGCCGAACTCAACGGCGAGATCGACCCGACCGCCGACTACCCAATCGCTGTTCTGGATCCACCCCTCACACCACAGCAGCGGGCCTGGCTCAAGCTGGTCCGCCCACTGACAATCGCCGAGGGTTTTGCACTGCTCTCGGTTCCAAGCCCGTTCGTGCAGAACGAGATCGAACGTCATCTGCGCATTCCGATCGCCGATGCGCTCAGCCGGCGCCTCGGTCATCGGGTCGAACTCGGTGTCCGGATCGACCCCGCCACCGATCACAACCCCGATGACCATTCCCATGATCACGATGTCCCGTTCAGCGAACCCGAAGCCGATGAACACGGCGGGGATCATGACGGGGACCACGATGCCGCCGAGGCCTGGCCGAGTTACTTCACCGAGCGCCCCAAACCGGACCCTTCGGACGGGACCTCGAAAGCCAGCCTCAACCGCCGCTATACCTTCGACACCTTCATCATCGGCGCATCCAACCGCTTCGCTCACGCGGCGGCGCTTGCGATCGCCGAAGCCCCCGCCCGCGCGTACAACCCCCTGTTCATCTGGGGTGAGTCCGGCCTCGGTAAGACCCACCTGCTCCATGCCGCCGGGAATTACTCTCAGCGACTGTTCCCCGGTATGCGGGTCAAGTACATCTCCACCGAGGAGTTCACCAACGACTTCATCAACTCCCTGCGTGACGACCGCAAGGTCGCCTTCAAGCGCAGCTACCGCGACATCGATGTACTCCTGGTCGACGACATCCAGTTCATCGAGGGTAAGGAAGGTATCCAGGAGGAGTTTTTCCACACGTTCAACACGCTGCACAACGCCAACAAACAAATCGTCATCTCCTCGGATCGGCCCCCGAAACAGCTGGCCACCCTCGAAGATCGGCTGCGAACCCGATTCGAATGGGGCCTGATCACCGACGTTCAGCCTCCGGAACTGGAAACCCGTATCGCCATCCTGCGCAAGAAGGCGCAAATGGAGCGGCTCGATGTTCCGAATGAAGTCCTGGAACTCATCGCCGGGAATATCGAACGCAATATCCGCGAACTCGAGGGCGCCCTCATCCGCGTCACGGCTTTCGCCTCGCTGAACAAGAGCCCGATTGATACCGCACTGGCTGAGCTGGTGTTGCGCGACCTACTCGCCGATGCCGGCACCATGCAGATCAGCGCCGCCACCATCATGGCCGCGACCGCGGACTATTTCGACACCACCGTTGAGGAGCTCCGCGGACCGGGCAAAACCCGGGCACTGGCCCAATCACGCCAGATCGCGATGTATCTGTGCCGGGAGTTGACCGACCTCTCGCTACCCAAGATCGGCCAGGCCTTCGGCCGCGACCACACCACGGTGATGTACGCCCAGAAGAAGATTCTCAACGAAATGGCCTACCGCAGGGAGATCTTCGATCACGTCAAGGAGCTCACCACCCGCATCCGCCAGCGGTCCCGGCGCTGAGCGGCAACCCCGCACCCCCGTTTCCGGGAAAAACTTTAGACACCTCAGCCCCACCCGTCCCATCCCCGAGTTGTTCATACCCTGTGTACAAGCATGGGACGACAACCTTGCCGACCGGGAATGTCGGAGAACAACATCACGCTCTCCACAGCACGCCGACCGCGATTCTGTCGGGCATCCCCAACTGGCACACAGACCGGTACACCCACCAGCAGGCCGGTCTGCTGGTTATCCACACTCTGCACAGGCCCTATTACTAATACCGTTATCTCTTCGTTTGTCTCTCTTCAGAAGAAGATCCCTGGGGAAAACCCGGATGTGTCCGGTCTGGAGGAGGCGCGCGCCCGTCCTGTCGGGCATCGGCGAATAGCTTTCAAGATGACCATCGACGCTCTACGGTTGATCAACTGACGGCCCTTCCCGGCCGTCCGCCGGCTGGGGTACTGAAGGGACGAAATGAACGTGGCGACCACAACGGTTGGCTCCGACTTGAGGTTTCGCCTGGTCAGGGAAGACTTCGCCGAGGCTGTTGCCTGGGTCGCCCGGAGTCTGCCGACCAGGCCGCCGTCGAACCCTGTTCTGGCCGGTGTGTTGATCACCGGTTCCGAGGACGGCCTGACCGTCGCCGGTTTCGACTTCGATGTCTCTGCCGAGGTTCACCTTCCCGCCGAGATCTCCTCCCCCGGTCAGGTTTTGGTCTCCGGCCGCCTGCTTTCCGATATCACCCGGGCCCTACCCGCCAAACCCGTGGATGTCAGCGTCGAGGGCTCCCGCATGCTGCTGGCATGCGGGAGCGCCAAGTTCTCGCTGCCGGCGATGCCCGTCGAGGACTACCCGATGCTGCCGACGTTGCCGGAGGAGACCGGTGTGATTTCGGCCGATCTGTTCTCCGAGGCGGTCGGTCAGGTTGCCGTCGCCGCGGGCAAGGATGACACGCTGCCGATGCTGACCGGCATCCGAGTCGAGATTTCCGGGGAGAAAGTTGTTCTGGCGGCGACCGACCGATTTCGGCTGGCCGTCCGGGAGCTGAACTGGTCGGCCGCAACGCCAGGGGTTGAGGCAGCTGTGCTGGTGCCGGCGAAGACCCTGGCCGAGGCCGCCAAGTCGGTCAGCCCCGGATCGGATGTGCACCTGGCCCTCGGCGCCGGTCAGTCCGTCGGCGAGGAGCGGTTATTGGGCCTGCGCAGCGGTGGTCGCCGGAGCACCACGCGTTTGCTTGATACGGAGTTCCCGAAGTTCCGGCAGTTGCTGCCCGCCGAGCACACCGCCGTCGCAACCATGGGTGTCGCCGAGCTGATCGAGGCCATCAAACGTGTCGCGCTGGTCGCCGATCGCGGGGCGCAGGTGCGGATGGAGTTGTCCGATGGTGCCTTGCGTTTGTCGGCGGGAGCTGACGGGGTGGGAATGGCAGAGGAGGACCTACCGGTCGAATTCGCCGGCCAACCGTTGACGATCGCGTTCAACCCAAGCTATCTGACCGACGGTCTGGGTTCCCTGCACTCCGACCGGGTGACGTTCGGATTCACCACACCTAGCAAGCCCGCGGTGCTGCGACCCGCCGGGGACGGTGGCGGTCCGGACGGCCCGGGACCCTTTCCGGCTGTCGAGACCGATTATGTGTACCTGTTGATGCCGGTCCGGCTGCCTGGCTGACCGGAAATCTCCGTCGAGAAGGAAGTACATATGCAACTGGGTTTGGTGGGTCTGGGCAAGATGGGGTTCAACATGCGCCAGCGGCTTCGAGACGGCGGTCATGAGGTCATCGGATACGACCCGCGTCCGGAGGTGTCGGATGTGCCGAGCCTGGCGGGGCTCGCCGAGGCGCTGGCCGCTCCGCGGGTGGTGTGGGTGATGGTGCCCTCAGGGCCGGTTACTCAGCAGACGATCGCGTCGTTGGCCGATGTGCTCAGTCCGGGGGATGTGGTCGTGGACGGGGGAAACTCGCGCTACACCGAGGACGGACCGCATGCTGACATGCTGGGCGAGCGGGGTATCGGATTCGTGGATGCCGGCGTCTCCGGCGGTATCTGGGGACTGACTGAGGGATACGGCCTGATGGTCGGTGGTAGCGATGAGAATATCGCCAGGGTGATGCCGATTTTCGACACGCTGCGGCCGGCAGGGGATGCCGCCGACGGGTTCGTGCACGCCGGGCCGGTCGGGGCGGGCCACTACGCGAAGATGGTCCACAATGGCATCGAATACGGGCTCATGATGGCGTACGCCGAGGGTTATGAACTGTTGGCCGCCGAGCCGTTGATCGCCGACACCCAGGCCGTCATCCAGGCCTGGACGAACGGAACCGTGGTCCGCTCGTGGCTGCAGCAACTGCTGGCCAAAGCGCTCAAGGAGGACCCGAACTTCGCGGCTATCTCCGATTACACAGAAGACTCCGGCGAGGGTCGTTGGACCGTCGAAGAGGCCATTCATCACCGGGTCCCCACACCGGTCATCGCGGCATCGCTGTTCGCCCGGTTCGCGTCACGCCAGGAACAGTCCCCCACGATGAAGGCGGTGTCGGCGCTGCGCAATCAGTTCGGTGGCCACGCGGTCAAACGGATCCCGCTGTCCGGTTAACGATGTACGTCCGCCGTCTGGCTCTCCGCGATTTTCGGTCTTGGTCCCAGGTTGATCTGGAGCTGGCACCGGGTCGGACGGTCTTCGTCGGGGCAAACGGTTTCGGTAAGACCAATCTTGTTGAGGCGCTGTGGTACTGCGCCACTCTGGGATCGCACCGGGTGGCTACCGACGCACCGCTGATTCGTACCGGCGCGGACCGGGCCGTGGTCTCGACCATCGTGGTCAACGACGGTCGCGAACTGGCTGTCGATATCGAGATCGTGGCCGGCCGCGCCAATAAAGCACGGCTGAACCGATCATCGATCCGCACGACCCGGGAGGTCCTCGGAGCGGTCCGGGCAGTGTTATTCGCCCCGGAGGATCTGGCGCTGGTGCGGGGCGACCCCGGTGAACGTCGTCGATATCTTGACGAGCTTGCGACTTTGCGGCGACCGCGAATCGCCGGTGTGCGAGCCGACTACGACAAGGTTCTCAGACAACGCACGGCCCTGCTGAAGTCCGCATCCGGGTCGCGGGTCAGGTCTGACGCGGGGATGCTCGAAACCCTCGATGTCTGGGATGGCCATCTTGCCGCACACGGCGCGCAGTTGATGGCGGCCCGGTTGGAGTTGGTCAACGAACTGGCCCCCGAGGTGGAGAAGGCGTACCAGCTGTTGGCGCCGGCCTCGAGGCCTGCGGGGATCGTCTATCGGAGCGCTGTGGAGGACACCAGCGTGGCCGTTGAGGATCTCGAAGAAGCGCTACTGGCGGCACTGGCGCGACGGCGCCCGGCTGAACTCGAGCGGGGTGTCTGTTTGGTCGGACCGCATCGCGATGATCTGGAATTGCGGTTAGGCGATCAGCCGGCAAAGGGTTTTGCCAGCCACGGCGAATCATGGTCATTTGCCCTCGCGCTGCGGTTGGCCTCCTATGAACTCCTGCGCGGTGACGGCGGGGAACCGGTGTTGATCCTCGATGACGTTTTCGCCGAACTGGACAGTTCGCGCCGCCGGGCGTTGGCGGCGGTGGCAGCCGGCGCGGAGCAGGTGTTGGTCACGGCGGCGGTTGAGGACGATATCCCGGCCGACTGGGACGCGACCCGTATCGGTGTGACACTGCTGGACGATGACGCCGGCCGGGTGTCGGCGGTGGTCAGACCGTGACGGACTCCGACGACCCCACTCCCCCGGATCATCTCGCCGGTCTCGCCGGAATGGACCTCGTCCGGCGAGCACTGGAGGAGGCACGTTCCACCGCCCGGGGACAGGGTAAGGATGTGGGTCAGGGTCGCCGGGCCGCATCGGCACGCCGAGCGGCCAGGCCGGCCGCCCGCCGCCGCTGGTCCGGTCCTGGGCCAGATCAGCGGGATCCGCAACCCCTGGGCCGGGTCGCGCGGGAGTTGGCCAGGACCCGGGGCTGGTCGCCGCGGGTCGCCGAGGGTTCGGTCTTCGCTCAGTGGTCCGAGGTGGTCGGAGAGCAGATCGCCGAACATGCTCGGCCGACCGGTTTACGTGAAGGGGTGCTTGCCGTGACTGCCGAGTCCACCGCCTGGGCAACCCAACTGCGGCTGGTTCAGGCACAACTACTGGCCAAAATCGCCGCAGCGGTCGGTGACGGTGTTGTCACCTCGTTGCGGATCACCGGGCCGACGGCCCCGTCGTGGCGTAGGGGCCCCCGGCACATCTCCGGTCGTGGTCCCCGCGATACCTACGGCTGAGCACCACCCGGTGCGTTATCAGCGGACCAGCGGATGACCTTCCGATACCCATCCGCGGGTACCGGCGCCGAGCTCGTAGATGGTTCCGATACCGGCATCGCGCATCGCGGCCACCGCCGGCTGAGAGCGATTGCCGCTACGGCAGTAGACCGCATAGGTTCCGGCCGGGTCCAACGCCGCGATCCGGGTCGGGAAGTCCGGGGTCCGGATCGGTATGTTCACCGCACCTGGGATGTGGCCCGCGGCGAACTCCTCCGGCGTGCGCACATCGATCACCTGAACGTCCGGAGATCCGGTCAGCGCCGCGAACTCGGCCACACCTACCCGCATCGGATGCGCCTGCCCCGCCTCGGCGCTGGCCGTGGTGACGACAGGTCCCGACGAGCATCCCGCCACGGCGCCGGAGAGCACCAACGCCCCAACGCAGAGGCTGAGCGCGATATGACTCGGCACCGATTCCGTAGCCCTTCTCATACCCCTGAGGGTATATCACTCGCGGTGGGCGCTGGGTCGGGTGGGTCATTAATAGAGTTGTCTCAGTGCCATCAAGCCGCCATCAAGCCGCCATCAAGCCGCTATCCCGCCGGTATCTCAGTGCCGTCAGGAGCTAATCGACGGGGGTTTCCGCGGTGCGGACGCGTCCTCATCGAAGAAATCCAACCCACGGCGCAAATAGATAGGTGGAAACGCGACCGCAGAATCGGTCCTGTCCCATCTCACCGGTAGACTGTGGAGAGAGATTCGCTCGCGTCATAATCCTGAGGAGACCCGCCGACCGTGGCTGCCCCGAAGAAAAAACAACCGGACGCCTACGGCGCCGACTCGATCAAGATCCTCGAAGGGCTCGAGGCTGTTCGTAAACGGCCCGGTATGTATATCGGGTCTACCGGCGAACGCGGTCTCCATCACCTGGTTTGGGAAGTGGTCGACAACGCGGTCGACGAGGCAATGGCCGGCTACGCGACCCAGGTCGATGTCCGGATTCTTGCCGACAGTGGCGTGGAAGTGACCGACAACGGGCGCGGTATCCCGGTCGCGATGCATGAATCCGGCGTCCCGACCGTGGACGTCGTCATGACGGTCCTCCATGCCGGCGGAAAGTTCGAAGAGGGGGCCTACCAGGTCTCCGGCGGATTGCACGGGGTCGGTGTCTCGGTGGTCAACGCGTTGTCCACCCGTTTGGAAGCCGACATCCGCCGCGACGGCTACGAGTGGTTCCAGACCTATGACAATTCCATACCGGGCACCCTCAAACAGGGTGAGATCAGCAAGAAGAGCGGAACCACCATCCGGTTCTGGGCGGATCCGGCGATTTTCGAAACCACCAACTACGACTTCGAGACAGTGGCCCGTCGGCTCCAGGAGATGGCCTTCCTGAACAAGGGCCTGACCATCACCCTCACCGACGAGCGGGTGACCCCGGCCGAGGTAGTCGACGAGGTGGTCAGTGATACCGCCGCGGCGCCCAAGTCGGCGGAGGAGAAGGCCGCCGAACAAGCGGCTCCGCAGCAAAAGGTCAAGCACCGCACCTTTTACTATCCCGGCGGGCTGGTGGACTTCGTCAAGCACATCAACCGCACCAAACAGCCCATTCACAGCAGCGTTGTCGATTTTGCCGGTAAGGGCGTCGGCCATGAGGTCGAGGTCGCCATGCAATGGAACGCCGGCTACTCGGAGTCGGTGCATACCTTCGCCAACACCATCAACACCCATGAGGGCGGCACCCATGAGGAGGGTTTCCGGGCGGCGCTGACCAGCGTGGTCAACAAATACGCCAAGGACAAGAAACTACTCAAGGAGAAAGAGGCCAACCTCACCGGCGATGACATCCGGGAAGGCCTTGCGACGGTGATCTCCGTCAAGGTGGCCCAGCCGCAGTTCGAGGGCCAGACCAAGACCAAACTCGGCAATACCGAGGTCAAGTCATTTGTACAGAAGACGTGCAACGAACAGCTGAGCCACTGGTTCGAATCCAATCCGGCCGACGCTAAAACCATTGTCAACAAGGCAGTTTCGTCGGCTCAGGCCCGACTTGCCGCCCGCAAGGCCCGTGAGCTGGTCCGGCGAAAGAGCGCTACCGACCTCGGTGGCCTGCCCGGTAAGTTGGCCGACTGTCGCTCGACCGATCCCCGGGCATCGGAACTGTATGTGGTGGAGGGTGATTCAGCCGGCGGCTCGGCAAAGAGCGGTCGTGACTCCATGTTCCAGGCAATCCTGCCGCTACGCGGCAAGATCATCAACGTCGAGAAGGCGCGCATCGACCGGGTGCTGAAAAACACTGAGGTACAGGCAATCATCACCGCGCTCGGCACCGGTATCCACGACGAATTCGACCTCGCCAAATTGCGGTATCACAAAATTGTGCTGATGGCCGACGCCGATATCGACGGCCAGCACATCACCACGCTGCTGCTGACCCTGCTGTTCCGGTTCATGAAACCCCTCATCGAGAGCGGCCATGTGTTCCTGGCGCAGCCGCCGCTGTACAAACTCAAGTGGCAACGCAGCGATCCGCAGTTCGCCTACTCCGACCGGGAGCGCGACGTCCTGATCGAAGAGGGTCTGAAGACCGGCCGAAAGATCAACAAGGACGATGGTATCCAGCGCTACAAAGGTCTCGGCGAGATGGACGCCAAGGAGTTGTGGGAGACCACAATGGACCCGGACATCCGGGTGCTGCGCCAGATCACTCTCGACGATGCGGCCTCCGCCGACGAACTGTTCTCCATTCTGATGGGCGAGGATGTCGAGGCCCGCCGCAGCTTCATCACTCGCAACGCCAAGGACGTTCGCTTCCTTGATGTTTAGCGACGACGTCTAGGAACGATTTCGGTGCCGACACCCAGTGACGAACCTTTAGCCAGTTAGGGATCAATCCATGACCGACACCACGCTGCCCCCGGGCGGAGCCGATGGCGACCGGGTCGAACCGGTCGACATCCAGCAGGAGATGCAGAACAGCTATATCGACTACGCGATGAGCGTGATCGTCGGGCGCGCGCTACCAGAAGTGCGTGACGGTCTCAAACCGGTGCACCGCCGGGTGCTCTACGCGATGTACGACTCGGGGTTCCGTCCGGATCGCAGCCACGCCAAGTCCGCACGGTCGGTTGCCGAAACCATGGGCAACTACCACCCGCACGGTGACGCCTCCATCTACGACACCCTGGTGCGGATGGCCCAGCCGTGGTCGCTGCGCTACCCGCTGGTCGACGGCCAGGGCAACTTCGGCTCCCCGGGTAACGATCCACCGGCTGCCATGCGATACACCGAGGCCCGGCTGACACCGCTGGCCATGGATATGCTCCGCGAAATCGACGAGGAGACAGTCGATTTCATCCCGAACTATGACGGCCGGGTGCAGGAGCCGACGGTTCTGCCGAGCCGCTTCCCCAACCTGTTGGCGAACGGTTCGGGCGGTATCGCCGTTGGTATGGCGACCAACATCCCGCCCCATAACCTGCGGGAACTCGCCGAAGCGGTCTACTGGTGCCTGGAGAACTACGATGCCGACGAGGAGGCCACCCTCGCGGCCATGATCGAGCGAGTCAAAGGTCCGGATTTCCCCACCCGCGCTCTGATCGTCGGTACCCAGGGCATTCTCGACGCCTACACAACCGGGCGCGGCTCGGTCCGGATGCGCGGTGTGGCGACCACCGAGGAAGACTCCCGCGGCCGGACCTCGATCGTCATCACCGAGTTGCCGTATCAGGTCAACCACGACAACTTCATCACCTCGATCGCCGATCAGGTGCGCGACGGCAAGCTGGCCGGCATCTCCAATATCGAAGACCAGTCCAGCGATCGGGTGGGTCTGCGGATCGTCGTCGAGATCAAACGCGATGCCGTGGCCAAAGTCGTGCTGAACAACCTCTACAAGCACACCCAACTGCAGACCAGCTTCGGCGCGAACATGCTGTCGATCGTGGATGGGGTGCCCCGCACCCTGCGGTTGGACCAGATGATCCGCTACTACGTCGAGCATCAACTCGACGTCATCGTGCGGCGTACCACCTACCGGCTGCGTAAGGCCAACGAGCGGGCCCACATCCTGCGGGGACTGGTCAAGGCCCTCGATGCGCTCGATGAGGTGATCGCTCTGATCCGGGCGTCACAGACCGTCGACATCGCCCGGGCCGGGCTGATCGAACTGCTCGACATCGACGAAATCCAGGCCCAGGCCATCCTGGACATGCAACTACGCCGGCTGGCCGCCCTGGAACGGCAGCGAATCGTCGACGATCTGGCCAAGATCGAAGCCGAGATCGCCGACCTCGAGGACATCCTGGCCAAACCGGAGCGTCAGCGTGGCATCGTCCGCGATGAGCTGGCCGAGATCGTGGACAAACACGGCGACGATCGCCGCACCCGGATCGTGGCCGCCGAAGGGGATGTCAACGACGAGGATCTGATTGCCCGGGAGGAGGTGGTGGTCACCATCACCGAGACCGGTTACGCCAAACGCACCAAGACCGACCTGTACCGCAGCCAGAAGCGGGGCGGTAAGGGTGTTCAGGGCGCCGCCCTCAAACAGGACGATATCGTCCGGCACTTCTTTGTCTGCTCGACTCACGACTGGATCCTGTTCTTCACCACCCAGGGCCGGGTTTACCGGGCGAAGGCCTACGAGCTGCCCGAGGCGCTACGCGCCGCGCGCGGCCAGCATGTGGCGAACCTGTTGGCCTTCCAGCCCGGGGAACGTATCGCCCAGGTCATCCAGATCAAGACCTATGAGGACGCCCCGTACCTTGTGCTGGCCACCGGGAACGGCCTGGTGAAGAAATCCCGGCTGTCGGATTTCGACTCCAACCGGTCCGGCGGGATCGTGGCGGTAAACCTGCGCGACGGTGACGAACTGGTCGGGGCGGTGCTCTGCTCGGCAGATGACGACCTGCTGCTCGTCAGTGCCAAAGGCCAGTCCATCCGGTTCTCCGCCACCGATGAGGCGCTGCGGCCGATGGGCCGTGCCACCTCCGGCGTGCAGGGCATGCGATTCAACGCCGAGGACCGGTTGCTGTCCCTCAACGTGGTTCGGGAGGGCACCTATCTGCTTGTCGCCACCACCGGCGGTTACGCCAAACGAACGGCGATCGAGGAGTACACCGCCCAGGGTCGCGGCGGCAAGGGCATCCTGACGATCCAGTACGACAAGCGCCGCGGCAGCCTGGTCGGTGCCCTCATCGTCTGTGACGACACGGAGTTGTACGCCATCACCTCCGGTGGCGGGGTGATTCGCACGGCCGCACGTCAGGTGCGCAAGGCGGGGCGCCAGACCAAGGGCGTTCGCTTGATGAACCTCGGCGAGGGCGACACACTGTTAGCCGTGGCCCGCAACGCCGAGGAACAGCCGGACACGCTCGAGGAATCGGACTCCGACGCGACGTAGCGGCGGTCGAGGCAACGCGCGGACCCGGCCGGGGACGCGTGGACACAGTGAGGAGCAGCGGTGAGTTCACCGAACGAGCCGGCACAACCGGTGGCGGGTGACCGTCCCGCCGGCGGCGAAGGTTCACCCGAGTCCCCACCCTGGCAAGGGGGGGCAAAGGGTCGGCCGGATGGGCCACCGGCCCGAGTGACCGGTGACGGGCCGGTGCGTCCGCCCGCCGCCACGTCCGGATCGGCGGACCCGAGTCGATATGTGACCGGATACGCAGCCCCGGACCTGTCGGCGGCGGGGGCGACACGGACCCAACGCCGCGATTCCGACCCGGTTCGGACGGATCGCAACGAGGTCGCCACCACCGAGGCCTACCCCAGCGAACTCCCCGATCTTTCCGGCCCGGCCCCTCGTCCGCCCCAACCGCGCAAACAGGTTGCGGCGGAGCCGGCGTCCCGTGCCGCGGCACTGACGGCACGCCTGCAGGTCGGCGGCCGGCCGCGCGGTCCGGTTCGGGCCAGCATGCAGGTCCGCCGGATCGATCCGTGGAGTGCCCTGCGGGTTTCCCTGCTGCTCAATGTCGCGTTGTTTTTCGTGTGGATGATCGCCGTGGCGTTCCTCTACCTGGTGCTCGGAGCCATGGGGGTGTGGAGCAAACTCAACAGCAACGTCGGTGACCTGTTGACCAGCGGCAGCAGCGGCGCCGGCGGCGACTTGGTCTCGGCCGGATCGGTCTTCGGGGGTGCCGCGCTGATCGGTCTGGTCAACATCGTGCTGCTGACGGCCATGGCCACCATCGGCACCTATATCTACAACCTGAGCACCGATATCGTCGGCGGCGTCGAGGTCACCCTCGCCGACCTCGACTAAGCGGTACCGGCCCCGGCCCACGCGTTTGGGCACGCCGCCGTGGGTGCGGTAATCTCACCCCGCGACACGGGCCTATAGCTCAGGCGGTTAGAGCGCTTCGCTGATAACGAAGAGGTCGGAGGTTCGAGTCCTCCTAGGCCCACGATGTCCTGGTCGAAACCGGGTCGGCCGTGGGGGCTGACCGTGTTGGCGGCGCTGGCGGCGACTGCGCTGCTGACGCTCGCGGTGCGCCGCCGTGCTGCGGTGTGGCATACCCTGGCCGGTGAGGACACCGATACGGGGCCTTAGCTCAGTTGGTAGAGCGCTGCCTTTGCAAGGCAGATGTCAGGAGTTCGAATCTCCTAGGCTCCACGTACACCGATACGCGTTGGCGCAACCGATACGCGGCGCGAGCGGCCCGGCGCGACCCCGGCCCGTCGGACGAGGAGTTGAGTCGTGTGGCCACTGATTATGACGAGGGTGATACCGCACGGCTTTATCAGATCGCGAAGAACACCCTCCCGGTTTATCAGGTTGACACGTTCTCGCTGCTGAGGCTGGTCGGCGATGTGACGGGCAAGAAAGTGCTCGATCTGGCCTGCGGTGAGGGTCATTTCACCCGGCTTCTGCGCCAGGCCGGCGCAGCGACGGCGGTCGGGCTGGATATCTCCGAGCGGATGATCGACCTGGCTGTAGATCAAGAGGCCCGGCAGCCCCTGGGTATCGACTACGTCGTCGGAGATGCGGCCGAGGTCATCAGACCCGCTCAGGATTTCGACATCGTGGCGTGCGCCTACCTCATGGTTTATGCCCGGAGCCGGGCCGAACTGGCCGATATGTGCGCCGGCGTCGCCAGCCGGGTCCGACCCGGTGGTCGATTCGTCACCATCAATATCAACCCGAACCTCTACCACTACGAGCCGCAGCCCGATTACCGCAAGTACGGGTTCGGGATGCGGCTGGCCGATCATGCCTACGAGGGCGCGCCGATCGACTTCACCGTGCTGGTCGGCGAAGCGGGACTGCACATCCAGAACTACTACCTGCCCATCGAGGCGTACCGGTCGGCGCTGGAGGCGGCGGGCTTCACCAATGTGGTGGCGCATGACCCGGTCGTGCCACCGGAGGCGATCGCCGGGCAGGAGCCGGGTTTCTGGGATGAGCTGATCCAGCGACCGGTCTTTTCTCTCATCGACTGCGTGCGGGCCTGACGAACCGGTTGACCGGCCCCCGGGCTGTAGTGGTCGATGAGCCTGCTGGCACACTGTGAGCCGTGACGACGAGCCCGATCCAAACCGCGACCGCAACCCTGCACACCAACCGCGGCGATATCAACATCGCACTGTTCGGCAACCATGCCCCCAAGACCGTCGCCAACTTCGTCGGTTTGGCCGAGGGCACCAAGGACTACTCCACACAGAACGCCTCGGGGGGCAGCTCGGGGCCGTTCTACGACGGCACCGTGTTCCACCGGGTCATTGACGGGTTCATGATCCAGGGCGGCGACCCGACCGGCACCGGTCGCGGCGGCCCGGGATACAAGTTCGCCGATGAGTTCCATCCCGAGTTGCAGTTCGACAAGCCGTACCTCCTGGCCATGGCCAACGCCGGCCCGGGAACCAACGGCTCGCAGTTCTTCGTCACCGTGGGCAAGACCCCGCATCTGAACCGGCGGCACACGATCTTCGGCGAGGTGGTCGACCCGGAATCGCAGAAAGTGGTCGACGCGATCGCCGGGACACCGGTTGATCGCAACGACCGGCCCACCGACGATGTGGTGATCGAGTCGATCACCGTCTCCTGACCTGCCGGGACAGTCAGCCCCGTCCGGCGTAACCGGCGTCGGTCAGGGCGTCGAGCACATCCAGCGGGTCCCCGCCCAGATCCCACCGGCTGAGGACGAACAAACCGCCGCTGGTGGTGTCGATCTCCAACAACCGGACCTTACGGCCCCAGCGCCGGAACTCGGTGATACGGATCAGTTCGATATCGGCACGGCGTAAGCGGGTGGCGCTCATCCACCCCCGGTACAGCAGGCCGTCGTCGGTAACCGCCAACCGCGGGCTCGCCCGCCACGATCCGGCCGCGAATACCAGGAGCCCGATGGCGGCGATCCCGGTTAACATCCGCCCGGCCGGGTCGGTGGCCACCGTCGCGGACCCGACCGCCATCAGCATGCCGGCCAGCACAATCCCGGCGATACCGGCCGGCGGCGACCCCCACTCAGTGCGGGACATAGTTATCCACAGGAACTATCCACAGTGGGGATGAATCACACACGTGTGATTGAGCTCACCGCCACCGCATGGTCAGCAGTAGCCCGAAAATCATGAAAGCGAACGCGATCGCGTAATTCCACGGACCCAGATCGGACATCCACTGCAGTGGTGCCGGGGTGTCGTAGCCGGAGGCCGCCAGTTGGAACACCAGCAGCCAGGTCAGGCCGAACAGCATCAGCCCGATGAACAACACGACGAACCAGACGCTGGACGGGCCGGCTTTGACCTTCACCGGAGTGCGGCTCACCGGGTTGATGGTGAAGTCGTTCTTCTTGCGAACCTTGGACTTGGGCATGGCTACCTTCGCGGACGGTCGTCGGAGTGACGGTAGTCGGATCGCCCATGAGACTAGCTCACCTGGCCGGGTAGCCTTTCGTGCGTGCGGATCCTCGTCGTCGACAATTACGACAGTTTCGTGTTCAACCTGGTCCAGTACCTCGGCCAACTGGGGGTCGCGGCGGAGGTGTGGCGCAATGACGACGCCCGGCTGGCGGACTCCGACAAAATTACCGCGGCCGCCGGGGAGTTCGACGGCGTGCTGCTGAGCCCGGGCCCGGGCACACCCGAACGCGCCGGCGCCTCGGTCGGGCTGGTCAACGCCTGTGCCTCGGCACGGACACCGCTGCTGGGCGTCTGCCTGGGACATCAGGCGATCGGTGTGGCGTTCGGGGCCACCGTCGACCGGGCACCGGAACTGCGGCACGGCAAGACCAGTTCGGTCTTCCACACCAACGCCGGCGTCTTATCCGGCCTCCCGGACCCGTTCACCGCAACCCGCTATCACTCGCTGACGATCCTGCCGCAGACCGTCCCGGCAGAACTCGAGGTCACCGCCCGGACATCTGTGGGCGCCCGCGGCGACGGCGTGATCATGGCGGTGCGGCACCGGGAACTGCCCATCCACGGGGTGCAGTTTCACCCCGAATCGATCCTCACCCAGGGTGGGCACCGCATGCTGGCCAACTGGCTGGGGTACTGCGGGGCCGCCCCGCAGGAGGAGTTGGTCCGCCGCCTGGAATTGGAGGTTGCCGACACCGTCCGGTCGGCTACGAGGCAAAACTCAGCGTGATCGAACCGTTGAAGTTCACACCCGTCCCGGGCGCGGGGCTCTGGTTGACCACGGCGTTGGTGCGCTGACCACTGTTGGGTACGTCCGGGCCCTTCACCAGGACACCGGTCCAGCCCAACGCCCGCAGATTGGGCTCGGCGTCCACCCAGAACTGTCCGATCAGGTTCGGGACGACGAACTGGTTCCCCTTGGACACCTTCAAGGTGATCGCGGCGTCCAGCGCCGCCGAAGTGCCCGCGGGCGGATCGGTGGCCAGCACCTGCCCGGCCGGCGCGGGGTTATCCACCGGGGCGGTGAGGATGGTCGGAAAGCCCAGGGTGTTGAGGTTTCTGGTGGCCACCTCGGCGGTCTGACCGACGACGTCGGGTAGATCCTTGGTGGCCGGGCCGGAGCCGACGACGATGGTGATCTCATTGGTTATCGCCGAGGTCTGGTTGGCCGGCGGGATCGTGCTGAGGACCTTGTCCTTCTGCTCCGGGTCCGAGGGTGCGTCGGTTTGTTTGAACTTCCCGAAACCGGCGGCGGTCAGTGCCTTGACGGCGTCGGCGTAGCTCAGGGTCGAGACGTCGGGCACCTCGCGCTGTTCGGGTCCGGTGGAGACGTTGATCTGGACCTCGTCGCCGGCGCCCACCGAGGCGTTGCCGGCGGGTTCGGTGCTGATGACATGGTCCGGAGGGACGACGCTATCGGGTTTCTGCTGAGTCCGGATTTTGAAACCCCGGTTCTGCAGCTCGGCGATGGCATCGGCGGAAACCTGCCCGCGAACGTCGGGCACCTCGACCGCGCGCGTCGTACCGCCACCCATACTGATTGCCAGGGTCACCACGACTGTCAGGATGGCCAGGATGGACAGCGCCACCAGCCACTTGCCGACCGACCCGCTCGCCGTTTCGGTGTCGCGGAAGTCGTAGGCGACCGGTGTCGCGGCCCCGTCGTCGCGGTGGCCGGGCCGCGACGAGCTCATCATGATGGTCCGGTCGGCGTGCGTCATCACCTTGGGTGCGTCGGGTTTTTCGCCGCTATGCACCCGGACCAGGTCATTGCGCATCTCCGCGGCGCTCTGATACCGGTTGTCCGGGTTCTTGGCCAGCGCCTTGAGCACGACGGCATCGAGTTCCGGGGAGATGTCGCGTCGCTTCTGCGACGGCGGCACCGGGTCTTCACGCACATGTTGGTAGGCGACAGCCACTGGGGAGTCGCCGACGAACGGCGGCTGGCCGGTGAGAATCTCGTAGAGCACACAACCCAGCGAGTACACGTCGGAGCGGGCATCGACCTGTTCGCCGCGGGCCTGTTCGGGTGAGAGGTACTGAGCGGTGCCGATGACCGCGGCTGTCTGGGTGACCTTGTTACCGCCATCGGCGATGGCGCGAGCGATGCCGAAATCCATCACCTTCACCGCGCCGGTCTTGGAGATCATGATGTTGGCCGGTTTGACATCGCGGTGAACGATGCCGTGCTGATGGCTGAAATTCAGCGCCTGACAGGCGTCGGCGATGACCTCGAGGGCCCGCTGGACCGGCATCGGGCCGTCGGTGTGGACGATGTCACGCAGGGTGACCCCATCGACGTACTCCATGACGATATACGGCAGCGGTCCGGCGGTGGTGTCGGCCTCGCCGGTGTCGTACACCGCGACGATTGCGGGATGGTTCAGCGCGGCCGCGTTCTGCGCCTCGCGCCGAAATCGCAGGTAGAAACTGGGGTCACGGGCCAGGTCGGCGCGCAGCACCTTGACGGCGACATCCCGGTGGAGGCGCAGATCGCGGGCCAGGTGCACCTCGGACATCCCGCCGAAGCCCAGAATCTCTCCCAGCTCGTAGCGGTCGGACAGGTGCGGGGGTGTGCTCATCGCGGCACCTCACCTTCGGATGCGGGCGCGGCCCCGGACCGGGCGACCGGCAGCCACCCGGCCGGAATCGCCGCCGCCGCTGCGCCGCCGGGCAGCACCCGGTCGGTGAAACCGGAGGGCTGCACCGGAGCGTCCGGCTCCAGCGGGGCATCCGGGCTATCGGCGGGCACGGTTTCGGTGACGGTCTGATCGACCGGTGTGTTGGCGCGTCGTTCCCGGTCGGCCAGCACGATCAGGATCGCGCTGATGATGGCCAGCGCACCGAGCACTCCGGCGGCCCACAACAGAGCCCGCTGACCGGAACTGAAAGTTCCCCGGGCCGGGGGCGGGCTGCGGTGGCCGCCGGTGGTGCGTATCCGCGAGCCGGTAGCGGCGCGGGCGGCCTCCACCGCGGCCCGTTGCGGCCCGGGGATCGCCGCCGGAGTCGCCTTGATAGTGGGTGCGGAGTTCGGCCGCGGCGGGCGCCGGCCGGCCCGCACCGCGGCCACCGCATCGGAGAACTGGCCACCGCTGCGATAGCGGATACCCGGGTTCTTCACCAGAGTGATCTCGATGAGCTCGCGAACGTTGGGCGGAAGGTCCGGCGGCAGGGGTGCGGGAGTCTCCTTGATGTGTTTCATGGCAACCGTCAGTGCTCCATCGCCGGCGAACGGGCGCTTACCCGAAAGAGCCTCGTAGCCAACGACACCCAGCGAGTAGACGTCGCTGGCCGCGGTTGCGTCCTGACCCAGTGCCTGCTCCGGGGCGATGTACTGGGCGGTGCCCATCACCATGCCCGTCTGGGTCACCGGCGCGGCGTCGACCGCCTTCGCGATGCCGAAGTCGGTGAGCTTCACCTGACCGGTGGGTGTGATCAAGATGTTGCCGGGTTTGACATCGCGGTGCACCAGGCCGGCGGCGTGGGCCACCTGCAGCGCCCGGCCGGTTTGCTCGAGCATGTCCAGCGCGTGCCGCAGGGACAGCCGGCCCGTGCGCTTGATCACCGAGTTCAGCGGTTCGCCGTTGACCAACTCCATCACCAGGTAGGCGGTGCGGCCTTCCCCGTCCATATCGGTTTCGCCGTAGTCGTGCACCGCGGCGATACCAGGGTGATTGAGCATCGCGACGGTACGTGCCTCGGTGCGGAACCGCTCGATGAACTCGGGGTCGGACGAGAACTCCTGTTTGAGCACCTTGACGGCGACCCGGCGGCCGAGCCGGCTGTCCACCGCCTCCCATACCTGGCCCATGCCGCCGGTCGCGATGAGCCGCTGCAAGCGGTATCGGCCCGAGAGCGTGACACCCACGCGGGGACTCATAGCTTGCCTCGCTGTGCTCGGCTGCGGGGGCTCATTTCTTGCCTCGCTGTGCTCGGCTGCGGGGGCTCATTTCTTGCCTCGCTGTGCTCGGCTGCGGGGGCTCACGGCTGCCCCTGCAACGCCGCGGCCATCGTCGCCCGGCCGATCGGTGCGGCCAGCGCACCGCCTGTCGCCGACAGCCGGTCGCCGCCGTTCTCGACCAGGACGGCCACTGCCACCCGAGGATTCTGTGCCGGGGCGAAGGCGATGTACCACGCATGCGGCGGGGTGTTCCGGGGGTCGGAACCGTGCTCGGCGGTCCCGGTTTTGGAGGCGATCTGCACGCCGGGAATCGCCCCGTCCTGCTGGGTGAACTCCTCGGCGGCGACCATCAAATCTGTTAGCTTAGCCGCGACCGGCGCCGAGACCGCGCGCCGCTGTTCCTGCGGCGCGGTCGAGCTGATATCGGCAAGGTCGGGCCCTTCGATGCGGTCGACCAGATAGGGCTGCATCAGCACCCCGTCGTTGGCGACCGCGGCCGCCACCATCGCATTCTGCAGAGGCGTCACGGCAACGTCTTTCTGGCCCATACTCGACATACCGACGGCGGCGGCATCGGTCATGGGGCCGACGGTCGACTCGACGACCTCCAGCGGTATCGGCGCCGGTGCGCTGTTGAAGCCGAACGCGTCGGCGGTGCTGCGCAGCGCATCGGCGCCGATCCGGATGCCGAGTTGGACGAACGCGGTGTTGCAGGACCGTTCGAACGCCTCCCGTAACGGTGCGGTGGGGGCTTCGCCGCACGGGGTGCCGCCATAGTTCTCCAGCGTGGCGGTGCTGTCCGGCAGCCGCATCCGCGGGGCGGCGGTCAGTTGCTCGTCATCGTTCATCCCGGCCTGCAGTGCCGCTGCGGTGGTGATCACCTTGAACGTAGAGCCGGGTGGGTAACGCTCTGAGATGGCGCGGTTGGTCAGCGGGGAGCCGGGGTCATCGCGCAGCGTTTCCCAGGCCTGCCCCTGCGCCTCGGCGTCGTGGCTGGCCAGCAGATTGGGGTCATAGGACGGTGCTGACACCATCGCCAGGATTTTGCCGGTCGCCGGTTCGAGCGCCACCACGGAGCCCTTGCAGCCACCGTCGCAGCCCCGTTGCAGCGCCTCCCAGGCGGCCAGCTGGACGCGCGGCAACAGCGTGGTGTCGACATTGCCGCCGCGAGGGTCGCGGCCGGTGAAGAAGTCCGCGAGCCGCCGGCCGAACAGCCGCTCATCGGAACCGTTGAGGATCTGATCCTCGGCGCGTTCCAAGCCGGTGCTGGAGAACCGCAGCGAGTAGAAGCCGGTGACCGGCGCGTAGGCGAACGGTTCGGGATAGACCCGGAGGAACCGGTAGTGACCGCTGGTCGACAACGAGTAGGCCAGTAACTCGCCGCTGGCGGTGATCTGGCCGCGCTGGCGGGAATACTCGTCGAGGAGCACCCGCTGATTGCGGGGATCTGAGCGCAGTCCGTCGGCACGGAACACCTGGGTGATGGTCGCGTTGATCAGCAGCAGCACGATCAGCGCCATCACCATGGTCGAGACCCGTCGCAGTGAGGTGTTCATGATCGGCTGATCACCTCGGTATGGGCCGCCGCGATCGGGGTGTGCTGGCTGGTGTGGAGGGGCCGGCGGGCCGCATGGGAGATCCGGACCAGGATGGCCAACAACACGTAATTGGCGACCAGGGAGGATCCCCCGTAGGACATCCACGGTGTGGTCAGTCCGGTCAACGGGATGAGTCCGGTGACGCCACCGACGACGATGAACAGCTGGATTCCCAGCGTCGAGGCGAGCCCCGCCGCCAGTAGCTTTCCGAAACTGTCCCGAACCGCGATCGCGGTGCGCAGACCGCGAACGATCACGATGGTGTAGAGCATCAGGACGCCGGCCAGCCCGACAAGCCCGAGCTCCTCCCCGACCACCGCCATGATGAAGTCGGTGGACGCGGCCGGTACCGTACCCGGTTGACCGTTGCCCAGCCCGGTGCCGAACACCCCGCCGGTGGCGAAGCTGAACTGCGCCTGCACCAGCTGGTAACCGGCCCCCTCCGGCTCGGCGAACGGGTCCATCCAGGTTTGGACCCGGCCGCGGACATGGCCGAACATGTAGTAGGCCGCCACACTGCCGGCGGCGAACAGACTCAGCCCGATGACCACCCAGCTGAGCCGGTCGGTGGCGATGTAGACCATCACCAGAAACGATGCGTACAGCAGCAACGAGGTGCCGAGGTCCTTCTCGAAGACCATCACCCCGACCGAGATGATCCAGGCCGCCAACAGCGGGGCCAGGTCGCGCGGACGTGGCAGGTCCATCCCCATGATGTGCTGACCGGCGCTGGTGAACAGATTGCGTTTGGCTACCAGTACCCCGGCGAAGAAGATCAGCAGCAGAATCTTGGAGAACTCCGCGGGTTGAATACTGAAGCCCGGCAGCCGAATCCAGATCTTGGCGCCGTTGGTCTCGGAGAGGCTGGCGGGAAGTAGCGCGGGGATGGCCAGCAGCACCAGACCCACCGCACCGCAGAGGTAGTCGTAGCGGGCCAGCAGCCTGTGGTCTTTGAGATAAATCACCACGAGCGTGAAACCGACGACCCCGGCGAGGGTCCAGAGAATCTGTTGTTCGGCGCTCGGGCCGCTATCGGACGCGCCCGGCAGCAGGTCCAGTCGATGGATCAATACCAGCCCGAGACCGTTGAGGAGAGCGACGACGGGCAGCAGCAAGGGGTCGGCGTAGGGCGCAAAACGGCGGATGGCCAGGTGCGCGCACACGAACAGGGTGAGAAACGCCAGGATGTAGCTCAGCAGGTTCCACCGGATGCCCTGCTCCTGGTTGGCCTGGACGATCAGCAGGGCGACCCCGGTGATCAGGGTGGCGAAGCACAGCAGCGCCAGTTCGGCGTTGCGGCGGGTCGGCAGTGGTGGAGTGATGCGCACCGGCGACTGCGGCGCTGTGCTCATACCGTTCCCCGCTGGACAGCTGTGCGGATCACGCCACCGCCCGGCAGTCGGTGCCCGGCTGCTGTGCAGCGGGCGGCACGGTGGTCGGGGTCGGGCTCGGTTTGGGACTGGTCGAGGGGGACGCCGATGAGGTTTGCGGGGTGGGCCCTGGGGTTGAGGTCGGGGTGGTTGAGTTTGCGGTGGTCGGCCCTGCGGTCGTGCTGGGCGGTGTCGTGGCGGTGGTCGTGCTGGGCGGTGTCGCTCTTCCCTTCGGCGTCGGCGCACAGAGCGGCAACAGCGAGCCGCTGGCGAGTTGGCGCAGCTGGCCGATTGCCTCGTCAAGGCTTCCGGCCGGCAAGCCCGCGGAGACCTGAGCGCGCGCGGAGGGCCGCAGATCCTGCAGGTGCATCAACTCGCAGCCCAGGTCGGCACTGTGCTGCCCGTAGCTGACCTGCGACAGCTCACCGCGCTCGTTGAGGCAGCCGAGCAGGTAGGGCTGCTGCAGCCGCATCCCGAGGATCGAACCCTGGATACCGCGCATGATCGCCACGGTGTCACCGTCGGCGCTGACGTAGTAGTAACTCCGGACGATCTTGTATCCGATGCCCAGACCGGCCAACCCCAGTAGCGCGACCAGCGCCGCGATGATCAGCATTCGGACGCGGGACTTCGGTTTCGGCGGCGGGTCCGGTTCGGGTACGACCTTCTTTTCGACGGGTTGACGGGGCGCGATAGCGGCGGCCCGGCCGGCGGCCGTGTTGGGCGGGGCCAGGCTGCGGTCGTCATCGGTGGAGACAGCACCGGCGATGATGGGCTGGGTCTGGCCGGCGTAGTCATGGTCGACGACATCGGCCACCACCACCGTGACGTTATCCGGACCACCGCCGCGCAGCGCTAGCTCGATGAGCCGGTCGGCACTGTCGGCGACCTCGGGAACCTTCAGCGCTTCCAGGATGGTCTCCTGGCTGACCGGGTCGGACAGGCCGTCCGAACAGAGCAGGTAGCGGTCGCCCTCCCGAGCTTCGCGAATGACCAGCGTGGGCTCGACCTCCTGCCCGGTCAGTGCCCGCATGATCAACGATCGCTGCGGGTGGCTATGGGCCTCGTCGGCGGTGATCCGGCCCTCGTCCACCAGGGTCTGGACGAAGGTGTCGTCCTTGGTGATCTGAGCGAGTTCACCGTCGCGCAGAAGGTAGCCGCGGGAGTCGCCGATGTGCACCATGCCGAGCCGGTCGCCGGCGAACAGGATCGCGGTGAGCGTCGTACCCATCCCGTCGAGGTCGGGGTTCATCTCGACCTGCTCGGCGATGGCTGAATTACCCTCGTAGACCGCCTGTTCCAGTTTGCCGAGCAGGTCGCCGCCGGGCTCGTCATCATCGAGGTGGGCGAGTGCGGCGATCATCAGCTGGGAGGCGACCTCACCGGCGGCGTGCCCGCCCATCCCGTCGGCGAGCGCCAGCAGGCGCGCGCCGGCGTAGACCGAGTCCTCGTTGTTCGCGCGGACCAGACCACGGTCGCTGCGGGCGGCATAGCGCAGGGCGAGGGTCACGGGCGCAACTCGATCACCGTCTTGCCGACATGCACCGGCGTGCCGATCGGAACCCGCACCGCGGTGGTTACCTTCGAGCGGTCCAGGTAGGTGCCATTGGTGGATCCGAGATCCTCGACAAACCAATCCGGTCCGCGCGGCGATAACCGGGCGTGTCGGGTGGAGGCGTAGTCGTCGGTGAGCACCAGGGTCGAGTCGTCGGCCCGGCCGAGCAGAACGGGTTGGGATCCCAGACTGATTCGGGTGCCGGCCAGGGCGCCCTCGGTGACCACCAGATAGCGGGCCGCGGTGCGGTTATGCCTCACCGGTGACCGCCCGCCGCGCAGCGCCAGCCCCCGGCGGACCATCATCGCCCCGGTAGGTGCGTAGATATCGGTCCGCAGTACCCGCAGCACCGACCAGATGAACAACCACAGAAGCAACAAGAAACCGGCACGTGTCAGCTGCAGCACTAAGCCCTGCATGCAGCGTCCCTCCGCTCTCCTGTCGCCCGCGTTGCCGAGTTCGGCAACGTCACAGGGTACTTGGACGTCCGAGCGCGTGAGGCTGAAGTCACCAGGCTCGGCCCGCGTCGGTATCCGAGCGGCCTCGGTCCCGGTCTCAGTGAACCCGAACGACGATCTCGGAGTGCCCGAGCCGGATGACGTCGCCGTCGGCCAGTTGCCACTCCTGCACCGGCGCGTTGTTGACCGTCGTCCCGTTAGTCGAATTCAGGTCCTGCAGCAGGGCCACCTGCCCGTCCCAGCGGATTTCCGCATGCCGGCGTGAAACCCCGGTGTCGGGGAGCCGGAACTGGGCGTCCTGGCCGCGGCCGATGACATTCGCCCCTTCGCGCAGTTGATAGGTCCGACCGCTGCCGTCATCGAGTTGCAGGGTGACGGCTCCGGCCGAGGCGTACTCCCATGCCGCGGGCGCGGCCGGGGGCGGGTAGCCGCCGTAACCCGGATGCTGGCCGCCCTGTTGGCCGCCGTGTTGCCCGTAGTCGTAGTCCGGTGCGGCAGGAGCCGCGGGCGGGTAGCCGCCCTGCTCGTGACGCCCGTAATCCGGCTGGCTGTAGTCGGGCTGCCCGTAGTCCGGCCGACCGTAGGGGGTGTTGTAACCGGGTTGGGGATAGCCGGGTGGCGGGTATCCGGGCTGCGGCTCGTAGCGGCCGTATCCCTGCTCCTCGTGCCGTCCCGGCGCCTGGCGCCCGTAGTCGTAATCGGCCTGCGGGGGTCCGTAACCAGGCGGCGGGCCGTACGGCGGCTGTCCACCCGGTGGGGGGCCGTAGCCCTGCGGGGCCGGCCGGTAGCCCTGGTCATAACCCGGGCCGTACGGCGGAGGGCCGGCGGGAGGACGCGGCTCGTAGCCGTAGCCGTGCTCCGGGTAGCCGCCCTGCTCGGGGTAGCCCTGCCGGGGCGGGTAGCCGGGCTCCGGCGGGTACGGGGGCCGCTGCTGCTCCGGAGCGCCGGGACGGGCATCTTCCGGGGCCCGACCGTACTGCTCGTCGTGGGGCTCGTCGCCGTGGCGGCCGTGGGCGCGGTGGCTCGGCTGGTCGGTCATCGCTGGCACTCCTGGTTCTGCGGTGTACGCATGGGTAGATTCTGCTGGGCCGGGTGCGGAAGCAGACGGGCGGGGGTCGGCGTCGGGGTTGACGACCGCTCGGGCTCGGTATTGGCCGGTGCGCAGGGCCTCAGCCTGCTCGAACCGGACCACCACCGCACCGTAGGTCTGCCACCCTTGGTCGTGGATGTACTGAGCGAGGTGCCGGGCAAAAACGTCGGCGGTGCATTCCCAATCAGCGCTTACCTTCTGGAAGTCGGACGCACCGAGGGTAATGACGTAATCGTTGGGAGCCAAAAACCGCTCATCGGGCAGCGCGCGGACACCGTCGGAGGCCTCCTGCCGCAACAGTGACTCGACCTCGGCGGGCACGATGGGTCCACCGAAGACGCGGGCGAAGGCATCCCCAACGCTGTCTTCGAGCTTGCGCTCGATGCGTCGGACCAGACCCTTCTGGTTGCCCATCGGACCGCCTACCTCGATTGCTCCGGCGCTACGCGATCTGCGCCGTTTGCCCCATGCTATCGGCCGGGAGGGGTATTCGGGCAGCAGGCGGCGATCGGGAATTGTATTTGTCCAGCTCACAGTGGGTTCGCCGGTGTCGGTTTCGGGTCGAGACGGCACGGTATTGGGTTGGGGAGCGGGCCCGCCGCCGTGATAGGCTCCGGCGGTCGTCCGGGCGAGTGGCGGAATGGCAGACGCGCTGGCTTCAGGTGCCAGTGTCCTTCGGGACGTGGGGGTTCAAGTCCCCCTTCGCCCACTTTGAGCAGTTCCACGAATAAAGAGCACTTAGGTCACGAACTCGAAAGAGGTCGTGACCTTTGTGTTGGGGGGTGCATCGTGTTCAGCGCCGGCGTTAGTGGCGGGTGGGGATTTTTCGCATGTCCCGTCGCCGGCGTCGCTGCGCAATGTGCCCGACGAGGAGAGGGCTGAGGCGTTGCTGCGGGAACGGTCGCTGCTGTACGTCGCCAGCAGCCGGGCGCGGGACGCGCTGGTCGTGACATGGAGCGGTCAGCGAACCGTGCTCCTGGGGGCGTCGAGTTGATACTCGTTCGGCCGTCGAATTGCCTTGAGCCGCAGCTACCCGCCCGCGCGTTGGGCCAACCCCCGCCTAACCCGGAGCGCCGACTGTGGCCCATTCGCCGCCGCTGAAGGGAACGTATCCGCTTGGCAACTCTCCTGTGCACTCGACCAGCAACCGTAGATTCGGCGGGCTGTCTTCGCTGTTGACTTGCAGCACAGTCAGTTTCGGTGTGCTAGCCCGACGGAGTTGGTGTACGTATTCCAGCAGCAGGTCAGGCACATACCCGACAGGGGCGGATTTGCTGGTGAGGACTAGCAGCGCTTGGCCATTGACTGGGTTCTGAGGCTCTGCTTGGAGCGCTAGTTCCTCGCCTTCCGCTAGCGTGCCGACCCTCTCGTTTGCATTTGCGACGTGTCGTACACCGTGGACGAAGAAGACCGCTCGCGATGAGCCGTCCTGCTCAACTGAAGGCCTCTGCAGGAGAAAAAGGGAATCACCTTCGCGGCGTCCCCCAGACCGGCCCAAGATTCCCAGCGGGGAGGCTTCGTCCGAGAGGCCCAGCAGGTCGAGGTAACGACCGAAGTCGGGCCGGCCTGCTCCCATCACTCGCTGCGAGAAGACTGGGAAGAGGCGGTCGGAGGCGTAAAGGCCACCGAAATTCCGAAAACCGAGGATAGGTCGGAAGCCTTCAACATTGGGAGCACTTCTCAAATACTCGAATGTGTATTCGCCGTCTAGGTAGTTGAGTAGACCGACTGGAGCGATCTTGCGGGTACGGGGGTTCTGCCACGCGACGATGAGCCCGGGATCAGTGGAGAGTTGACCCGTGCGCGACTGAACAACACTCGTTGGACTAGTCATCGAGTAACCTCCTTCGATTCTCCTTGAGTATCTCAATTGCCAGAGTACGAGCTAGGTCCGACATGGTAGTGGTCCTTGCGGCAAGTAATTGCAGCTCGGCGGGGTCCAGCGCGGCGAGGCGCGACAGCCAGAAGTCCCTGGCCCGATCTCCCGCGATGGACAGTGCCTGGAGAGCGTGGTCCACCAGCGCTTTGTGGCGGCCACGTTCGAACCTATGGGCGTCACCCTTGCGGAGGAATGCCTCAAACATCTTTCTGTCCCGGAGAATTTGGCTTCTGCGCGCGTCGCGGAGGTTGAAACCGAGCGAACTGGCGTGGTCGTACGACGGGGCCAGCGCATCCGAAACCGCGTGGCTCTGGCTGCGCAACACCGACCAATTCTCAGAATGCCGGTCGCGATTTGCCACCAACGCGTCAAGGATCATGTATCCGGCGAATACTCCGAATCCTCCGATCTCTTGAGGGCCATCGAACTCTGGCGGTACACGGTAGGGGGGTAGGACTTCCGCAATGTTTTCTAGCGTGTGCCCCCACGCGTCGCGGGAGTGCGGATCGAAACTGGGGCCAACAAGCTCACCAATGAGGGCAGCGCCCGGCTGCAGTTCGTAGTCGTCGCGCTTGACCGTGTAGGAGATGCAGCCCCTGACGCCGTTGCGGTTCGCGAGGTCAATCCTGGCCGCTGGAACGCCGAGCAACGCCGCGATCTCGGAAACCAGCTTCTCGGCCCAGTCTTCACCCTGCGCGGCCTCCAGGTGGTCGCGATTGGGCTTGAACAGCACACGCTGCCCGGACTCGGAAGCGATCCAGAGTTTCTCGTCGGAACCGGCTGTCTCAAGAGATGTCACGCGCCAAGAACTGACATCAAGAACAGGGAAGCCCGGCGCCACGTCGGCCACGTGGGCGATCCTATTGCTTTCGGGTGACGGATCCTGGTGCCGAAGCCAACGGTTGGAGTCCGCCGCCTTCCGCTCCGAGAGTGTTGTGGCGGCAGATGAAGCTCACTCGTTGGCCTCATTGCGCGGGGCTTCCGAGTGCCGCTAATGACGACATACGTCAGCTTCCGGAGGCGATCCTTGGCGAATACCGCGCGAGAATGCGCGCGACTTGCCGGACAAGGCCCGCGCTGAAGTACCCGCTACTTTTCAAAAAACCGCTTACGCCGACGGTCAATTGGGGGCAGTTGGCACCGAAGAGGTCGGCGGAGAAAGTGGCCTGACCATCCGCTGCGAGCGGACCGGGTTGGTTAGCGAAAACACCTGTTCGGCTGAGCAGCGTGCTGCCGCCGAAGCAGTACACCCCAACCGAGAACGGTCCCGCGACCGACTCTCCGGTGCGATTGACCGCCGCGCCCACGATTGCGCCGCCTGACACGTTGGCTTCGGTAACTGCGAGTGGTGCGGTGTTGTAGGACGACCTTGATGTTGCCGCGCAGCGCCTCGTCCTCGGTGGATGCCGGCCAGGACAGCGAGAGGAACTCGGCGACCAAGCCTACGAACTCGTTGTCCGGCGGCGACCACTCGACCCGGTAGGCGTAGTCCGGCCTTGCGGTGACCTCGGCTCTTTGGCCAGCCACGCCTGTAGGTCAGCCTCGGCGGCCTGTTGAGCGGCCGGGAGCTTCTGACCCTCCGGTGACCGCCGGAACTCGTCCATGTGGTCGACGAACCTCTGGGAGGTCTCTGCTGATCGCCACCGCCGGTCCCCCGGTGCGTTCTCCGTGTCCTCCGGCATCAGCCGGTCACCTCTTGCGGCGGGTCGAGCAGGGCGCGGGCGTCCTTGATCAACAGCAGCAGGTGCAGCGGGTCGGTCGGTGAGGGCTCGAAATCGAAATACGCGTAGAACGTGCGGGCCTGCTCGTGCAGCGCGTGAACCAGCAGTGCCCGCACGCCGATGATTTCGGCGGCGGCCACTGCGCGAGTGATGGCGTCGCGCAGCAGCTGGGCGCCCAATCCATTGCCTTGTTCCTTGCGGTCGATCGCCAGCCGCGACAACAGGATCACCGGTACCGGATCGGGTATGTTGCGCCGCACCCGCCCGGGTGTTCCGGCGCGCTCCACCGCCGCCGAGGCCAGCGCATAGAACCCGACGACGCGGCCATCCCGGCACGTCACGAAACACCGGGAGGCGCCTTCGACGTGGTTGGCCAGGGCACGTCCCCGCAGGTGCTTATCCAGGGTGGGCTCGCCGCTGTCGAAGTCGGCGACCATATCGTGTTCGCTGATCGGCCGGGGCGCGCTGTAGCCGCTCACTCGTCGAAGATCGAGGGCTCCGAGAACAACCTCTCCAGCCGCGGCTTGTGCGAGACCGGGCGGTCGAGCACCGACACGAACTCCGACCAGGCCGGGGCGTCGAGCATGAACAGCCGGCGATCGGCGAGCACGTCGCGGGCATGAGCCAGCGTCGCGGTCACCGTGAAGTTGGTCAGGTCGGTCCCTTCCACCGCAGCGGCACGACGAATCAGCGCGTCCTGCTCAGCAGTCAGGCGCACCGCGAACCGCTCCGTCTTCGTAGCCATGCCATCCATTGTGTGCCTATTGGGCACACAATGCGACGGGGTATTGATTCATGCCTCTGAACAGCGGCGATGCACTTCATACCGGTAAAACACGCTCTGACTCACAGGAAAAAGTACCGGGTCCAGTCGGGTCGCGGTGGGGACGGCCACGGTCGTCTCGTCACTTTCAACCCGGCGAGCTTGGGTGATACCCCGATCCCCGACCCGATACGATCACCGCTCATGGCTGAAGCGGCATCCGGGAGCGGGTTCGCCGGTGAGGGCGGCACCGAAGCGCCCCCGCTCGATATCGCCGGATCCGGCGTGCTCCCGCCCGTCGCCGCCTGGGTTCGCAGGCTCTTCTGGGTGCTGGAGCGTTCTGCGCCGTGGCTGGGATCGAGGTGGGCCGTCGAGCTTTGGTGCACCCCACCGGTTCTCGAGTCGAGCCTGCGGATGCCGCCGGGTGTGCCCCCCGGGAAATCGGCAGAGGCTTTCTGGGACGGGCATCGGGTCGCCGGGGAAGAATGGGGCGAAGGTCCGCCGATCTACCTGGTGCACGGTTGGGGCGGCCAGCGCGCGCACCTGGCAGTCTTCGTCAAACCGCTGGTGGAACGGGGCTACCGGGTCATCGCCTTCGACTTGCCCAGCCATAACGAATCGGATCGTGGTGCATTGGCGCCCGGGCGCACCACCGCCACCGAGTGCGCCGACGCCATCGCGGCCATGATCGAGGCCCATGGGCCTGCGCACGCGGTGGTTGCCCACTCACTGGGAGCGAACTCGACCGCACTGGCGGCGGCCCAAGGCACACCGGTGGGGCGCTTGGTCTTCTTGGCGCCGATGGGTGAGTTTCCCCTGTATCTCGACCTGTTCGCCGCACGCCACGGCTTCGGACGCCGGATCCGTTCGGGCCTGCACCGTCGGCTGGAGGCCCGTATCGGGATGCGGCTGCACGAGACGAATATCACGTGGAACGGCCGGAAAGCCGACTACCCCCCGCTCCTTCTCATCCACGACCCCGACGACCCGGACAGTCCCCACACGGCCAGTGAACGCGTGGCCGCGGCATGGCCGGGTGCACGCCTGATGACCACGCGGGGTCTCGGCCGCCTGGCGCACTACCGAATCCTGCGTCACCGACCGGCGATTAACGCCGGGTTGGAATTCATTGGCCACCAGGACGCCGGCTAGTTCGATGGTTCCCGGCCCTGGTGGCGTGGCGTGGCGTGCCGTGGCGGACCGGACATCGGATGACCGGGCCCCGACATAGACTGCCGGGGTGACCGGGCATTCGTGCGGCTGCCGGATTCTGGTGGCGGGTCTGACCGCCGCCTTCGTCGCTGCTCCGGTACTGACCGCTCCACAGGCGGTGGCCTGCCCGAGCGGTTTTGCCGAGGATCCCATCACCGGCCAGTGCTACACCCCCAACTCGCTGCCGACCGTAGGCGGTATCCCCTGCATTCCGGGTAGGTCGGTGGGCACCTGCCTGGGCATCTTGCAGAACCAATCGCCGCGGGGCGGCGGTCCGCCGCCGGGCGGGCCGTGGCCCTAACTGCCGCCACTCCCCCGGACTGCTCCGGACCAACCCGGATGAATTGCCCTCCGTTGCCGATGGGCGGTTTCGGACAGTGGTCTAATCGGCGCTATGGGCACGACGGAGCAGATTCCCGGTTCACCCGAACAGGTCACCGCGCGGTGGCTGTCGGCCGTCCTGAGCACTGCCTCCCACCAGGTCGTCGTCACTTCAGCGCTGGTCACCCCGATCGGCACCGGCCAGACCGGCGCCACCTACCGCGTCGCGGTGACCTACGGACCCGGCGAGCCGGCGTTACCGGACTCCTTCGTCGTGAAGTTGCCCGCCCAGGATCAGGCGGTCCGGGACCGGGTGGCGCTGAGCTACCGGTCCGAGTACGCCTTCTACACCGGGGTCGCCGATACCCTGGCGGTGCCTCTCCCCCGCTGCTACCACTGCGCGATCGCCGATGACGGCGGGCAATTCATCCTGCTGCTCGCCGATATGGCCCCGGCCGAGCAGGGTGACCAGATCCACGGCGGCACTCCCGCCGAGGCCCGGCTGGCGGCGGTTGCTCTGGCCGGACTGCACGGCCCGCGATGGTGCGACCCGGCCTGGCTGAGTTTCGCCGGCACGGTGATGCCCAAACCCGATCAGGACTCCGCCCGCGGGCTCGGTGACATCACCGTGCTGGCCGCATCGACCACCGTGGACAAACTCGGCGATCGGCTCAGCCCGGCCGACCGCACCACGGTGCTGGAATCCGCCGGCCGGATCGGCGACTGGTTGCTGACCGCCCCGGACCGATTCGCCCTGCTGCACGGCGACTACCGACTCGACAACCTGTTGTTCGACCCGGGCCGCACGCGGGTGACCGTCGTGGACTGGCAGACCCTGGCCGTCGGCCTGCCCGCCCGCGATCTGGCGTACTTCGTTGCCACCAGCATGCGGCCCGATGAGCGGGCCGGATACGAGCGGGAGCTCGTCGATGCGTATCACCGGGCGCTGACCGATTATGGCGTCAGCGACTACGATGCTGAAACCTGTTGGCAGGATTATCGTTTGGGCATGCTGCAGGTTCCGCTGATCAGCACGCTGGGGTTCGCGTTCTCGGCGGCAACCGAGCGGGGGGACGAGATGACGCTGGCCATGCTGCAACGCGGCGCCCGCGCGATCCGGGAACTGGGCACCTTGGAGTTGCTGTCCTGATCTTTAGTCCGCGCGGGCGTCCGACGACGGGCCGTCGGGATCCCCGGAGATGTCCGGGGAGAACTCGTCGGCGCGAGACCCGCCGGCGTCGCTCCCCCCGCCGGGCGTTTCTGCGGGCCCCGGTTCGGCCGCGTGCCGGCGCTCATCGCGCCAGTTCCGAAATAGCGCGACGATGCCCGCCACGGCCAGCGCGATCACCAGGACGGCCATCGGGGTGCTGCCGGTGAGCAGGGCGACGATCAGGGCGAGCAGACCGGCCAGGGCCAACATGACGACGGGGCGCACCCACACAGTCTGCGCCCCGCCGACCCACCTGGCCGGTCCGCCTCGCCGTGGGCTCAGGCCGCGGTGCGGGGGCTGAGCCCGAGTGGAACGTGAATGACGGTGGCCGCGCCGACGGGTAACGACTCCCCGCGCGAGAGCAACTCGACGCTTTCCGGCAGTTCGCGAGGGTTGAGCAGACCGTCGGCGATCTGTTGCAGCACCCGATGGGAGTCCGCCAGTTGGTGGCGTTTCCGGTACTGCCCGCCGGGCAGTTTCACCCCCGCCCATACGCCGTATTCCTCGCCGGCCTCGACGGCGCTTCGAGCGCACCGGCGCTGCTGTTCCAGCGGGCAGCGGCGAAGGCAGATGGTGCGGGCCCGGCTCGCGGACTGCTCGTAGACGCGGGCCTTGGCGGCCCCGTCGCTGTTGTCGTCATCGGCGTAGCCGAACCACAGGTCCGGATCGGCGGAACAGGGTCGGATGTCCATAGCAACCTCCTCAACGGGTTTCGGTGACAAAAGCGTATACACAATCCTCCCGCCATGTAAACAAAACATACACATAAACGTATAACAGTAGATCGCTGTGTACGATTTGGTGATGCCCGGAGCCTGTCGGTGAATCGCACCGCGGCCGGTGCCGCCCTCCGGGGTCTGCGGGAATCGCGCGACTGGTCGCTGGCCGATTTGGCGGCGATCACCGGGGTCAGCATCATGGGGTTGAGCTACCTGGAGCGCGGTGCTCGTAAACCCCATAAAAGTACTGTTCAGAAGGTCGAAAATGGGTTGGGCCTGCCACCCGGCACCTATACCCGGCTGTTGACGGCCGCCGATCCGGGAGCCGAACTGGCCCAGTTGGCGGCGGCCTCGCCGGCTCCGCCGACGGGCGACGTGGCCTCTGTGCCGGTCGTCGTGAGCCGTCACAGCGATACCGAAGTCTTCGAAGCACATGCCCGGGCACATATCGACTCGCTCAACTCGCTGATCGACCGGTTACCTGCGGAGACGTCAAACGACTACGAAACGTATATTCTTTCTGTGATCGGACAGTGCGTCACAGCCGAGAATCTGACTGCCAACTCGTGGCGGGTTGCGACCAACGCGGGCTCGGAATCCGCGGAAAGGCTGATGTCTCAGCTCCACACGCTCGAGGGAATCCGTACCGGCCTGCTGGACCGGATGCCCGCCGCCGTCGGCGCCCGGTTTGATCGGGCCTGCCGAAGCAGCGGGCTGCCCGCCCCGGTGATCGCCGAACTGCTGGGCGTGACGCCCGAGGAGGTGTGGGATATCCGCAACCGGGGACGAATCCCGCCCGGCGCGGTGCCGAGGGTCCGGGCGTTCGTCGCGGCGCACCCGTGACCACCGAACTGGAAGTCCTGAGCCGGGCGCATGCGCTGTTCTCCGGCGGTACCGAACTTCGCGGGGCCGCTTCGATGGCCGCCGGCCCGACCGGGTCGCCGGGCCGTTCCGCCGGCGCGATGTTGGCCGGTTACCGCGATCAGGCGGGATCCTGGCGGGTACGCGGGGAACTCGCCCGTCAGGTCGACGCCGAGTTGGTCAGGATCCTCACAAGCGCCCATCAGGCTCACCGCGAGGCCCGGCGCGGTACCGGTGCGGTGCTGGCCGCCGCCCGGTCGGATAGCGCGGCGATCCCGGACAACCCCATTCTGGCCCGGGAGTTACTGCGCCGCAGGGTCTATCGGCTGCGCGCCCAGCGCGCGCACCTGCTGGCGGCTCGTCGGCGGAGCCGCAGGAACAACGCGGCGCTGCGGGCCCTGCGGTACCGGGTCGGTGCCCGCGCGCGGCCTTGGCGCGGCGGTCGGTCCGATATCGCTGTCCGGGCGGCGCTGAGCAAGCTGGGCCGGCCCTATGTCTGGGGAGCGACCGGGCCGGACCGTTTCGACTGCTCCGGACTGGTTCAGTGGGCCTACGCCCAGGCGGGGGTACCGCTGCACCGCACCACCTACGAGCAGATTCATGACGGCATTCCGGTCCCCCGTTCCGGAGTGCGCGCCGGTGACCTGGTCTTCCCGCATGCCGGCCACGTGCAGCTGGCTATCGGCGGGGATCTCGTGGTGGAAGCACCGCATGCCGGTGCGACGGTTCAGATCAGCCGGATGGGCCAGGATGTGGCGATCCGCCGGCCGATCTAGCGGGTAGGAGCCGCGGCGGTGAGTTGTCGGTGCCGGGCGGCCCTGGGTACGGTCGCGCTATGGACCAGGTGGGGGAGTCCGGGCAGGGGCTGGCGTCCGCCCGAGCCGGGCTGGCTGCGCGCGATGCCGCCCTCGCGGACGCGGATCGGGAGCTGACCGAGACCCTGGCGGCGGCGCACGCGGTTGCCGTGGATTCGATTGCCCGGATCGAGGCGATCCGCGCCGATCTCGATGGGCTGGCGGGCAGGTCGTCGGAGAGTCCCGCCGAGGCGCATGAACTGAACAAGCTGCTGATTGCCCGACAGCATGAGATTGCCGCTGTCGTGCGCGAGGCGGAGGCAGCAACCGGGTCGAAAACCGCTGTGCTGCAACGACTCATCATGCGCTACACGCGCCCGTCGACCAGCTGATCCGGCGCCGGCAAAGGTGAATTGTCCGCGCGCCGGCAGCTGACTAGCGTCGCGGGAATGGAAGGTAGAGAGTGGCGACCCACCAAGACCTGGTCGACGCGATAGCTCGGATCCGGACGGTCACCGGCGATCCGGACGGCTGGACGGCGGGGCTGTCCGGCCACGATATCGCGGTGGCGCTCAATCCGATCAGTCCGCCCGCCGCACTGGGCGGGGTACTGGCCAAGGTTGTCGGGGCGCATCCCGAGGTGTTCCGGTCCGGTCCGCCGTCCCTGCCCACGCCCTTGCCCGCGCCCACGCCGGCGTTGCCCGAGGCCCAGGGCGTGGCGGCCGATGCCATCGCGAATGCGGACGCGGTGCTGGACGAACAGCGGTCGGCCGCCGGGCAGGTTGACCTGCAGGTCATCGCCGAGGTGCTCAACGCCCAGTCGAGCCACGCCGGCGGGGTGGCCGCCCTGGATCGGTTACAGCGCGATATCGAGGACGCGGTGGCAGCCCGCACCGACCTGGACACCCCGGCCGGCGCCCGGGCCTTTCAGCAGTACCTGATCGGTCGGCTGCGCGATATCCGTACCGTCGTGGAGAACGCCGGGGTGGACTCCGGATCCCGGGCCGCGCTGGCTGCGGCATTGGCGGCCGTGTACGCATCGAGCACCCCGGAAGATACGGGAGCGGAACAGGATTCGTCGTCAGAGCGGGATGAACGGAGCGACGAGCCGGCCGGGGAGCGCGATGACGGACCGGGCGGGGGAGCAGACCACGGTGCCGGGCCCACCGGAGCGGCCGGTGACCGCAGCGTTCCCGACCTACCGGGCTGGGGGGCTGACCCGCTGGCGGGTCTGGGCACTGATCTCGGACCGGTGCCGCTGCCGGACCTCGCAAACCCCGCGATGGGCGGCCCGGGGATGGCCGGCCCCGGGATGGCGCCGCCGGTGGCCGGTTGGGGTGGCGGACTCCCGCCCGCCGCGCCACTTGGTGGCGGTATGGCCGCACCGCCGGGTGCGGGACTGCCGAACCTTTCGCTGGACCCGCTGGTCACGCCGGCGGGCGATCTGCGGGGTGAGCGGGAGCCGGTTTCTGGGTTGGGCGCCGACGAAGCGTCGGACCCGCCGTCGGGCGAGGAGTCCGATGCGGCCGAACGGGCTGAACCGGGTGAACCGGATGAACCGGGTGAAGGGGACGGGGAGGCGCCGGTGGACCCGGCCGCGGTCGTGGAACTTCCCGGCGGCGAGACCGTCACCGCCCCCAGCCCGGAGTTGGCGGCCGTGATCACCGCCGCAGTGGCCGGCGTACCGATTCCGGAGGCCTTCGGCCGGCAGGGTATTGAAATACCGGCACCGGGAACACCGGTGCCGGCCCCGGTGGATGAGCAACAACTCCTCCCCGGTGATATCGGGATGTTCGCCGACCGACATGCGCTCGCCCTCGGTAACGGCACAGCGTTACTGGACGGCCAGATCGCACCGGTTACCAGCGTGGTGGCACCGGGCTTTCTAGGCTGGCAACATCCACCGGCCCCGCAACTCGACCCGCTACCCGCCCAGCCGGACGTTCCGGCGCCGCAGGCCCCCACGGCCCCGTCCTGATAGGAGTGCGTTATGACTGAGCGTCTCACCGTCGTGCCGGAGGAGCTCCGGCGGGCGGCCCGCGAACATCTCGAGACCGCCGACCGGCTGGCGGCGGTGCCGGCCGGTAACGCCGAGGTCATGGCGTGCCTGGAGTCACTCGGGCCGATCTTCGGCGAATTTCGGGATGCCGGCCGGGAACTGCTCGAACAGCGCCGGGCCTGTTACGCAGAACAGGCCGCCGCCCACACGGACCTGGCTCAGCGGCTCAGCAGCGCGGCCGACGTCTGGGAGCAACATGACGCCGACGCCGCCGATCGACTGCGCAGGGTCGCCAAGGACGAACCGTGATCGAACCCGATCCGGATTTCGACGCCGTGCATCCGGGCGGACAGCTGATGTTCCGGTCATGCCGCGGGGGATATCTGCACGGTGTCGTGCTGTCCGAGGCTGCGCTGGACGGTGACGCCGAGACGCTGGCCGAGGCGGTGTTGCGGGCCGCCGAAGTCTCGCATTTGAAGTCGGTGATGCGGATACGCCAGGAGATCGTCGAGGCCGGTTTCACCCCGACCCCGACGCTGCCAACGCCCGCCGACCTCGACCTTGCCGAACAAGCCCTGCGCGGGCACCGACTCGGCGGCAACCGGCCCGAGCGTTACCGCTGACCGGGTGCCGGGTCAGCGTCCGGTGTGAGGCTCTCCGGCGGTGCCACCGGATGGGGCCCGAACAGATCACGGGCCCGTTGCAGCAGCGCCCGGACCTCATCGAGATGTTGCTGCAGCAGCGACTCACCCATGTCGCCACGCTAACCGGGCGACGCGACGCCCACAATTCACCGGCGCGGGATCTCGGCGTTGATCCGGTCCAGCAGGGCCGGGTAGCGGCCCGCGTGTGGATGCCGGCCGGGTTTACCGCTGCTCACCACCCCCACCGACAGCCTGCGTTCCGGGTCGGCCCAGATCGCGATATTGGTCAGCCCGGTATGCCCGAAGGCCGCCGCCGCATCTCGGCCGAACGGGCCGAAACGCGTGGACCCCAGCATGTAACCGGTGCCCCAGCGCATCGGCATCAGGCCGGTGGCGATATCCGGCCGCAGTCGACGGCACTGCCGGGTGGCCGCCCGCAGCGTTCCCGGCTGCAGCACCCGGACCCCGTCGAGTTCACCGCCGCGGCAGAGGATTTCAGCAAAACGGGACAGCTCGTCTGCGGTCGATACCGTATTCGATGAGGGCACCACGCCGGTGAGGAACATCGGGCTGTTGGAGAATGGGATGATCCGCTGCATCGTGCCGCCCAGCGCCATCTTCATCGCCGCGGCGATCGGGCCCGGTAGCGGTTTGCCGGTCACATGGCTGGGCGCCACCGCCGCCACATCGGCCTCGGCCACTCCGTAGTTGGTCCACCGGAAACCCAGCGGGTCGAGGATCTCGGTGCCGAGTATCTCGCGGATACCGCGACCCGTTGCCGCCGAGACGATCTCGCGTACCAGCGGCCCCCAGGTGAGCCCGTGGTAAAGGTGGATCAACCCGGGCCGGTGCAGCGGTTTGAATTCGGCGAGCTTCTCCCGCGCGTACGCGCTGTCGTTCATCCGCCTCAGATCGGGCCGCGGCCCGGTGGCGAACGGCACCCCCGCGCTGTGGGTCATCACATGCCGGATGGTGGTGTGCTCCTTACCGTGGCCGGTGTAGGAGGGCAGGTATTCGCACACCCGATCGTCGAGGGCGAAGTACCCGCGCTCGACGAGCATGTGCACCACCGTGGTGGTAATCGCCTTGGCTGCCGAGTACACGCAGTAGGGGGTACCGACGGTCACCGGCACCTGCTCGGCATCCGGGGGATCGCCGGGACCGTTGCCGCGGGCATGGCCGATGGCCCGGTTCAGCAGCACGCGCCCGTTGTGCCGGAGACAAACCTGGATCGCCGGGTGCATCCCGGCCGAGTACCAGTGCCGGGCGGCATCCCAAATCCGGTCGGCCACCGCCGGTGACGAGCCGGTCGGTTCCTCGGCGCCGATATCAGTGACGGCGTCGAGATCGGCCGGCACTGACACGGTGCCGTCCGGCGACCGGGCCGTCACAGCCGGCGGTGCCGGGTCGCGATGCCGGGCGGAAGCGAATCGGTCACCTCAGAGCGGCCCGACAAGTTCGACCCAGTTGCCGTCGGGGTCGGTGACGAACATCCAGCCCATGCCGGGGACGGGGGCGAACTCGGCAAGCGGCTGGGCCACCCGGTACCCGGCCGCCTCCACCTGCCGGGAGGTCTCCGACACGTTGGTCACCACGAGGGTGAGATAGCGGAAGCCGGCCTGGGCGGCCCCTCCGCCGGGCGCCACCGGCGCGGCCGGCGGCTCATCGAGGGTGACCAGCTTGAGGACGTTGCCGCCGATGCTGTACCGCTTCATGGCGCCCCCGGGAAAATCCAGGTCACCCTGGTGGGGCAGGCCCAGGAAGTTCTCATAGAACGCCACCATCGCATCGAGATTGGTGGTCACCACGCCGATCTCGACAGTGGTCGCGAGTAGCTCCACGGCCATCTTGCGGTCCTTCCTCAGGGTTTGGTGCCGATGGTGATCAGATCCCAGACACCGCGGGTCCACAGTGGGCGATCGACCCGGTGCTGATCGCTGAGCGTGAGCCCGGCGGTGCTGAACAGGGTTCGCAGCTGGGCCGGGGACGGATTGTGGGCCGGGCCGGCCGCACCCTCGGTGAGCCGCCGGAGCAGTTCGGGCTGGGGCGGGCTGATGGTGGCCACAGCGGCCAGACCACCCGGGGCGAGGACCCGGTGGAACTCCCGCAGGGCCGCCGGCTGGTCGAAGAAGTGGAACGCCGAGGTGCTGACCACCGCGTCCAGCACAGCATCGGGGAACGGCAGTTTCTCGGCGGGCCCCTTCAACCAGCGAACCTGCGGACACCGGGCCCGGGCCTGGTCGAGCATGCCATCGGACATGTCGACCCCGTAGACCTCATCGGGGTGTAACTCGGTCTGAATCCGGGTGGCGAGAATGCCGGTGCCGCAGGCGATATCGGCAACGCGCCGGGACCGGTGTGCCCGGAGTACCGCGAGCACCTCGTCCTGGGCCGGCTGGTAGACCCACTGCTGCAGGAGGGGCAGGTCGTAGACCGGGGCGGCCAGCGTCCAGAAACGCGTCACCGCGCTGTTGAACCGTCGACCCGGTGTATTCATGTCCGCCGCCCTTCCCGTTTCCGAGGCTGCAGTCGGAGTATGGCAGCAGACTGCCGGGTGGGCGAAGACCGGGACTCAGCCGGCCTGGCTGCGGTGCTCACGGGTGAGGGCGGCAACCGCGGTGGTGACGGTCGGCGCGGTCGGCAGAGCACCGTCCGGGTCGCAGACCCGCAGTAGCCGCCGCACCTCCCGGCCGGGCACCAGTGTCCAGTCGGTGCCTGACCGCGCGCACCGCGAGTGCAGCCGGGTCAGCACGGCGTAGCCGGCGGTACCGAAGAACTCCAGTTCGGACAGGTCCAGAACCAGCTGCCGATGACCCCGCGACAGCCGCTCGACGTTCTTCAGGAGGTCCGCGGCGGTGGCGGCGTCGACCTCGCCGACGACGGACACCAGAACGGTGCCGGCGTCCAACTCGCGGTGGCGCACCGTCGCCGGTTCGGCGTGGCCCGCCGAGCGGGCTACGGCCACCGGTTCGGCGTACTCCTCGAACATCATGATCCCCTCCGTCATTCGTGATCGGCAGAATGTGAAGTCGCGCCGGGCGGGGTCTGGGCGGGGAGCGGCGGTAAACGTTTCACAAAGGCTGGGAACTCAACCCAGTGAAACGGTACTACGGATCCCGCAGTCCTACCAGAGATCGGAACAGAAGCGCATACGTGATGTTCAAAGGCACTTTTTGGGCAGCTGCCACGCCCGGATTGCCGCGAATTTGGCAGTGACTGCCATTTCATACCATGGTATCCGTAGCAAACGGCGATCACGGGTGCGAATTCCGTCGACACCGCCGCAGTGGGCGCTCGGCCAGTATCGTCGGGTCCGACTATGAATATGCCCTATCCACCGCACACCCCGGCCGGGGTACCCGTGTGTTACCGCCATCCTGATCGCCAGACCTACATCAGCTGCAGCCGATGTGGGCGACCGGCCTGTCCGGAGTGCATGCGCAACGCGGCGGTCGGGCAGCAGTGTCTGGACTGTGTCGCGGCCGCCGCTCAGAGCGTGCCCGCGGCGACCACCGCATTCGGCGGGGTGCCCCGTACCGGCCGGCCGGTCGTCACCTACGTGCTCATCGCGATCAATGTTGCGGCGTTTCTCCTCCAGGCCACCTCGGCGACGTTGCTCGGGAGGTTGTCACTGTGGCCACCGGCGGTCGCCGGTGGCGACTTCTACCGTTTGGTGACCTCAGCCTTCCTGCACTACGGGATCCTGCACCTGCTGTTCAACATGTGGGCGCTCTACATCGTCGGGCCACCGCTGGAGGAGTGGCTGGGCCGGTTGCGGTACGTCACGCTCTACGCGCTGAGCGCGCTGGGCGGCTCGGTGATGGTGTACCTGCTCTCGCCGGTGAACGCGGCCACCGTCGGGGCCTCCGGCGCGGTCTTCGGCTTGTTCGGGGCTACCTTCGTGGTGGCCAGACGGCTGCGACTCGACGTGCGCTGGGTGGTGGCCCTCATCGTCATCAACCTGGTGCTGACCTTCTCGATTCCGGGTATCAGCTGGCAGGGACACCTGGGAGGGCTGCTCACCGGCGGCTTCATCGCCGGGGCGTACGTGTACGCGCCGCGGGCACATCGGTCGCTGGTGCAGGCCGGGGCGACCGCAGGGGTGCTGGTGCTGTTCTTCGGCCTCATCATCTGGCGGACCGCCGATCTGACGGCCCGGTACGGGGCGATGCTCGGGCCCCACTGAGCCGCCGGGCTGCCGTCGGCGGATCTACAGGCGCACCAGGCTGAACGGGTAGGTGAACGTCCCGCCCGGAGCGTTATCGCAGCCGGTCGCGAAGGAGGACTGCAGCGTCCCGCGCAGGGTCTCCGAACTCCAGGTGTAGACATCCCGGGTCGGTATCACCGGACCGTAGTAGACGTTTCCGCAGCGCAGTCCGTCTGGAACATCAACCTCCATGGTGTAGACGCCGTCGGCCTGATGGGCCACCGCATACCACTGGAACGCCTTGGCGATCGGCATCGGATTGGCTGAGACCGTCGCGCACTCGGCGATGCTCTCCGGCGGGTTGCACGAACTGAACGAGAAGATCCAGGTGTGGAAGTCGTATCGGCCCTCGATGATCGCGTTGTAGTGGCCGATCTGCATACCGGCCGCTGCCGTCGGAACCGGCCCGAGCGCCAGCGTGACCAGCGCCGCCAGCGCCGCGGTGGACACCCTTGCCGCGCGTGTGCGCACGGGGCCTCCCTTCCCTGCCCGGAATTCCGTCGTCGCCCGGAAATGCATCGCTGCCCTGAAATCTAGGGCGGTCGGTGGCCGCACTACGCGGGAATCGGCGAATCCCGCCGGATACGATCGTCGATCGGCGGCGTGCAGTGCCGTCGGATTCCGGATTCCGGCGATGGGGACGGCCTGTGCGTACCGAGGCGACGAAACCCGGACGCGGGTCCGCGCGGCCGCTGCGCGCCGGGCTGGTGGTCGGGGCGCTCGGGGTGGTGTTCGGCGATATCGGCACCAGCCCCATCTACACCCTCCAGACGCTGTTCAACCCGGGCGACCCGCACCCGGTGCCGATCAACCCGACCAATGTCTACGGGGTGGTGTCGCTGATCTTCTGGTCGGTGATGATCATCGTCACGCTGACCTACGTGACGCTGGTCATGCATGCCGACAATGACGGCGAGGGCGGGGTGATGGCATTGATCACCCTGGTGCGTCGGCTCGGCGGAATCGCCGGCGGCCGCCTCATCACCATGCTCTCGACACTCGGAATCCTCGGCGCAGCATTGTTTTTCGGCGACAGCATGATCACCCCGGCCATCTCGGTGCTGTCGGCTGTCGAGGGTCTCAAGATCATCGATCCGGGTCTGGCCGATTTCGTCGTGCCGATCACCGTGGTGATCCTCATCGCCCTGTTCTCGGTGCAGCGGCGCGGTTCGGCGGCGGTCGGCCGGCTGTTCGGACCGGTGATGGTGGTCTGGTTCGTCGTCATCGGGATCCTGGGTGCCGGCGGTATCGTCAGGCACCCGCAGATCCTGCGCGCGCTCTCACCGATGTATGCGCTGGAGTTCCTGGCCGGGCACCTCCACATCGCCTTCTTCGCGCTGGCCGCCGTGGTCCTGGCCGTCACCGGCGCGGAGGCGCTGTACGCGGATATGGGCCATTTCGGCCGCGCCCCGATCACCCTGGCGTGGCTGGCGCTGGTGCTGCCGGCGCTGGTGCTCAACTACTTCGGTCAGGGCGCGCTGCTCATCGGCGACGAGACCCTGGTGGGCGCGCCGTTCTTCCTGCTGGCACCGGACTGGGCGAAGCTGCCGATGGTGGCGTTGTCCACAGTGGCGACGGTGATCGCCTCCCAGGCGGTGATCACCGGCGCGTATTCGGTTGCCTCCCAGGCGGTTCAACTGGGCTACCTGCCGCGGCTGCGGATCACCCACACCTCGGAATCGGCGATCGGCCAGATCTACGTGCCCTGGATCAACGGGCTGCTGATGGTCTCGGTGGTCACCCTGGTTCTGGCGTTCCGCAGTTCAGCGGCCCTCGGATACGCCTACGGGATGGCGGTCACGGTGACGATCACCATCACCACGCTGCTGTTTCTCTATGTCGCCCGCGTCCGGTGGGGTGTCCCGCGCTGGCTGCTGATCGTCGGCGGCGGTGCGCTGCTGACCGTGGACCTGCTGTTCCTGACGGCCAACCTGACCAAGCTGCTGCACGGCGCGTGGGTTCCACTGCTGATCGGGCTGGTGGCCTTCACCGTGATGACCACCTGGCAGAGCGGCCACCAGATCGTCGTCGAGGCCCGAGCGAAGGCGGTGGGGCCGCTGCGTGATTTCGTCAGCGACCTGGCCGAGCGCCGGCCCCCGCTGCCGCGGCCGCCCGGGACCGCGGTATTCCTCAACCGCGGCGGAACCACCACCCCACTGTCGATGCGGGCCAATGTCGACCGCATTCATGTGCTGCAACAGCATGTGATCATCGTCTCCGTGGACACCGTTCCGGTCCCGCGGGTGCCCGAGCCCGGTCGCATCACCGTCGAGAAGCTCGGTGACACCGACGATGACATCGTGTACGTGATCGCCCGGTTCGGCTATATGGAACAACCCGACGTGCCCGCCGCGCTGCGGCTGATCGACCCGGCTCAGACTGGCGGGCTGGTGGATGTGGACGGCGCCTCGTACTTCATGTCCGATATCGCCCTGCGGGCCGGCCCGGAGCCGACGATGGCGTTGTGGCGCAAGAGGTTGTTCATCGCGATCTCCCGGATGACCTCGGACGCGGACTATCTGGGGTTGCCGCTGGACCGGACGGTCATCATCGGTGCGCGGATCGAGATCTGATGGCCGGTTAGGGTAGACCGATGCCGGAGACGACGACGTGCGCGATCGTGGGCGGCGGGCCCGCCGGGATGGTTCTGGGACTGCTGCTGGCCAGAGCCGGAGTCGAGGTCACCGTGCTGGAGAAGCATGTGGACTTCCTGCGGGATTTCCGCGGTGACACCGTTCATCCCACGACGCTGCGACTGATCGACGAATTGGGGTTGTGGGACCGGTTTTCGGCGTTGCCGCACAGCAGGATCGAACACGCCGATCTCCCGGCGGAGGGTGGGGACGTCCCGCTCGTCGATTTCCGGCGGCTCCGTCAGCCGCGCCCCTATGTGGCGATGGTGCCGCAGTGGGATCTGCTGAACCTGCTGGCCGAGGCCGCCCAGGCCGAGCCGACCTTCACCCTCCGAATGGAGCATGAGGTGACCGGTGTGCTTCGGGCCGGTAGTCGCACGACGGGGGTGCGCTACACCTCGCCGGCCGGCGAGGGTGAATTGACCGCCGAGCTGACGGTGGCCTGCGACGGCCGCACCTCGACGGTGCGGAGGGACTCCAGTCTGCCGGTCCGGGAATGGCCCGTGCCGTTCGACGTGTGGTGGTTCCGGCTGCCCCGCGATTCGGATGCCGAGTACTCCCTGATCCCGCGAACCGGAGCGGGACGGTTGCTCATCATGATCCCGCGCGAGGGCTATTTCCAGATCGCCTACCTGATCCCCAAGGGCAATGACGCGCAGCTGCGCGCCCGCGGTATCGAGGAGTTCCGCGACGAGGTGGCCGGCCTGGTTCCGGAGGCCCGGGTCTCGCACCTGGACTCCTGGGATGACGTGAAGTTGCTCGACGTGCGACTCAACCGCCTCGAGCGCTGGCACGACGAAGGCCTGCTCTGTATCGGCGATGCGGCGCATGCGATGTCACCGATGGGCGGGGTGGGTATCAACTTGGCCGTGCAGGACGCCGTCGGGGCGGCCACCCTGCTGGCCGAACCGCTGCGGCGGCATCACGTCACCGACCGTGACCTGGCCGCCGTCCGCCGCCGCCGGCTGCCACCCGCGGCGTTGACTCAGGGCCTGCAACGTCTGATGCACCGCAGCTTGGTCAAGCCCGTCCTGCGCGGCGCGAGTGTGGACCCGCCGAAGGCCATGATCACGCTGCTCCGGCGGTTGCCCTGGCTTTCGGTCATCCCGGCCTATGTCGTGGGCGTCGGGATCCGGCCGGAGCGCGCCCCGGCGTTCGCGCGCCGCTGAGGGCGGGCACTCACACCGGTTCCCGGGCGCAACCGCTCAGTCGGTGACGGTGAAACCGGCCAGCCAGTCCTCGTGCATCTGCCCGTCGATGCTGACCCGCCACTGGTAGCGCTGGCCGACGGTCAGGTTCAGTGGTGGGATGGTCGCCAGGAAAGGGATCGTCACCGGTGTGCCCTCCGGGTGGACCGGCTGCCGGCGGGCGTTGATGACACCCTGTTCGGTCTGCGCGACCCGGGCGCCGTCACCGTCAATCAGTTCGGCGCGGATCGGGAACTCGGTGCCGGTCTCCGACCAGGCGACCTCGACGAACACGATCAGCACATGCTGGGCGGTGGGGGTCGGGCTGGTGGTCCAGCCCAGGCCGAGAGCGTGCAGCACACCGCTGTTGTCGAGATGACCGCTCCGGGCGAGGAGCACGATCGCCCTCATCGGTTTCTCACGCCCGGAATTCCGCGGCGAGGTTCCTCTTGTCGATCTTCTCCCCGGCCAGGGTCGGCAACGGCTGCCCGCGGATCAGCCAACGGGTCGGGATCGCGAAATGGGCCACCTGCGCGCGCAGGTGCCGGGTCAGGTCGTCCGCGGTGGGCGGCTGGACGCCGAGACGGTGCACCACCACCGCGGCCAGTTCCTCGCCGAGATCCGGATGCGGTAGCCCGAGGGCGGCCGCCTCCAGCACATCCGGATGACGCAGTAGTGCGGCCTCGACGTGCGGGCAGGCGATGTTCTCACCGCCCCGGATGACCATGTCCTTACTGCGGCCGTCGATGAACAGATAGCCGTCAGCGTTGAGGTGGCCGAGGTCCCCAGTGCGCAGCCAGCCGCCGGAATCAACGGCGTGGTCATCGATTCCGAGATAGCCGCGCATGACGCTGGGGGAGCGGACCAGCACTTCGCCGACACCGGCATCATCTGGATCGTCGATGACGATCTCGACGGTGGGCAGCGGCCGACCGACAGTTCCGGGATGGGCCGTCAGGTCGGCGCCGGCGGCCAGCGACAGGAAACCACCGCCCTCGGTCATCCCCCACATATTGGCCAGCCCGCGTCGTGCCAGCTGCGGCAGGGCGCGGGCCATCCGCTCCACCAGCACGGTCGGCACCGGTGCCCCGCCGAGGGGGAATGAGCGCAGGGTGGACAGGTCTCTCGTCTCGAAGTCCGGGTGCTCAAGCACCCGAATTGCCATGGTGGGCACCGCGCCCCAGCGCTGTACGCCTTCGGACTCGATCAGGCCCAGCACCTGGGCCGGGTCGAAGCGGCCCGCGGTGAATACGACCCGCCCGCCGGTGATGATCTGGGTGAGCAGCGTGGCGAAGGCGCCGATATGAAACAGCGGGGTGCCGATCAGGTTCACCGGCTGCGGGGCGTCGGCGTCCAGCAGATGCGGCAGCTGGCGTGATCGGGCCAGGACGTTGTGCTGGTTGGCCACCACCGAGCGGAACGACAACTCGACTGCCTTGGGCATCCCCGAACTCCCGGAGGTGAACAGCACGACGGCCGGGTCGTCCTCGGCAGCGGGTCCGTCGATTACCGGCGGTGCTGTGCTGTCTGTGCCGTCCGTGACGTCTGTGCCGTCCGCTAGGTTCGTGCCGTCCGTGAGAGCGGCGATATCCAGGACCGGGCCGCGGTATCCGTCGGCGAGGCCGGGGTCGTCGGTGATGACTGCGCGCGGGGCGATCAGCGCGAGGGCGTGCGCGGCCTCCTTCGGCCCCCACCACCGGTTGCCCAACACGGGTACCGCACCCAGTGACCAGATCGCCCAGAGTGCGACCACCCAGTCCGGGCTGTTGTAGGCCAGCAGCATGACCCGCTGGCCGGGTTGGATTCCCCATGGCTGCAACTGTTTCCGGGCTGCGGCTACGGTGGCGAAGAATTCCCCGAAACTGATTCGCCGGTCGCCCTGGACCAGGAAAGTGCGCGGCGCCCAGCGCTGCACGCCGAAGAGCAGCTCGGTGAAGGTGCGGGGGCGCTGCTCATAAAGCAGACCGGGATGGCCGGCATAGCGCCCGGAGCTGACCTGCTCACCCCATGGCGTTTGCACGCCGCCGATCCTAAGCCAGGGATACCGCTGCGCCCCGCCACTGGCCTTGCGCCCCGCCACTGGCCCTGCCGCGAGCGTGCGCATGATGCACGCCCGTGCGGCGTGTCGGTGTACAGACACGCACGCTCGCGGGGGGTGCGGGGGGGTGCGGGGGGTGCGGGGTGGGGCGCCCGGGGTGCGGGGGCTAGGGGGCAGATGCCGCCTCGGTGGCCAGGGCCTTGGCCCAGCGGTAGTCCGCCTTCCCCGCGGGGGAGCGCACGATCGCCTCGCTGCGCACGAAGGCCTTCGGGATCTTGTAGTCGGCGATATGCGGCCGGCAGGCCTCGGCGAGTTCGGCATCGGTGGCGGTCCGATCCGGCGCGAACTGCACGATCGCGACTACCTCGTTGCCCCAGCGTTCGGACGGCCGTCCCGTCACCACCACGTCGTAGACGGCGGGATGGCTGGCGACCGCACGCTCGACCTCCTCGGCGAAAATCTTCTCGCCGCCGGAGTTGATGGTCACCGAGTCGCGGCCGAGCAGTTCGATCTGCCCGTCGGCGAGGTAGCGCGCCCGATCACCCGGGATGGACCAGCGCACCCCGTCGATGGTGGGGAAGGTGCGGGCGGTTTTCTCGGCGTCGCCCAGATAGCCCAGCGGGACCAATTCCCGCCGCGCCAACCAGCCCTCACCATCGCCGGGCCCCAGAACGCGGCTGAAATCGGCCGCCACGACGGTGGTGTCGGCCAGCGGGGTGAACGTCGCGGCCTTCATATCGGCACCCTTGGTGGCGATGGTGGTCATCTGCGCACCCGACTCGGAGGCACCCACCGCGTCGAGGATCATCAGGTTCGGCAGCGCCGTCAGCAGCCGGTCCCGGACCGTCGGCGACAGCGTTGCACCACCGTTGGTCATGGCCAACAGACCGGACAGGTCATAGTCGCCCTTCTCGATCTGATCCAGGAGCGGACGGGCCATCGCATCGCCCACCACCGGGATGCCGAGCACCCGTTCGCGCTCGGCGAGCCGAAGCACCGCGTCGGCGTCGAAACGCCGGACGTCATCGGGGATGGCCACCCAGCCGCCGCTGCTGATGGCGTTGAAAACACCCCACTGCGCGGCGCCGTGCATCAACGGCGGTATCAGCAGCAGCGACCGCACACCCGCATCGGCGCGCACCTGTGCGGTCAGATCGGCATAGGTACTCAGCGGCTCGCCACCCATGACCGGCCGTCCGCCCATGGCGGACATGAAGATGTCGTGCTGACGCCACAGCACGCCCTTGGGCATGCCGGTGGTGCCGCCGGTGTAGAGGATGTACAGGTCGTCACCGGTGGGGGTCGGCATACCGGAGGCCGGTGCCGGTGTGCCGACGACGGATTCGTAGTCGACGGCGTCGGGGAGCAGTTCGTTGCCGGAATCGTCGGCGACCTGGATGAGCACCTGCAGTTCGGGCAGCCTGCCGCGGATGGACTGCACATGCGGGGCGAACTCGGCCGCGTAGACCAGGGCGCGGGCCCTGGCGTCGGCCAGCAGGTACAGCAGCTCCTCCTCGACGTAGCGGTAGTTGACGTTGAAGGGCGCGACTCGGGCGCGGTAGCCGGCAACCATCGCCTCGATGTAGGCGTTCCCGTTGCGCAGGTACAGGCCGAGATGATCCTGGCCGGACTCGTGGTTGGCCAGTTGGCCGCGTTCGGTATGGCAGCCCAGCCCGCGGCTGGTGAGGTAGTGGGCGAGGCCGTCGATCCGGGCGTCCATTTGGGCGTAGGTCAGGCGCTGGTCCCGCCAGATCAGGACTTCCTGATCCGGTATTGCCTCGGCGACGGTACGGAAGACGGTGGACAGATCGAAGGTCACCGTCTCACTGTATGCGGCGCGACCGCCGACGGTCAGCGGGATGACGGGGGATAAAGTCGACGACCGTGGCTGATCGTGCGCGTATCGACTTCCCGTCCCGTATCGGCGTCTGGTGGGCCAGCGACACCTGGCCGATGCGGGCCGCCCAGGAGGTGGCCGGTGAGATCGAGGCGCTTGGCTTCGGTTCGCTGTTCATCCCCGAGGTGGGCCTGAAGGACTGCCTGGTGGAATCCGCGGCGTTCCTGGAGGCCACCGATCTGCTGGTCGTCGGTACCGGGATCGCCAATATCCACGCCCGGGTCGCCGGGACCATGGAGGGTGGCGCCCGCACGCTGACCGCGCTGTACCCGGGACGTTTCGTGCTGGGGTTGGGGGTCAGCCACGGGCCGCTGGTGGAGAATATGCTCGGCGGCACCTACGCCAAGCCGCTGGCCACCATGCGCGCGTACCTGGACCGGATGGCCGCCCTGCCGGAGATGATCGAGCCGGGATCCGGTCGGCCGACGCGGCTGCTGGCGGCGTTGGGCCCCAAGATGATTGAGCTGTCCGGTAGCCACGCCGACGGGTCGCATCCGTATCTGGTCAACCCCGATCAGACGGCGGTCACCCGGGAGATCCTCGGCCCGGACAAATGGGTGGTCTCCGAGCAGGCGGTCGTCGTCGGCGGCGATGACGAGGAGCAGTTGCGGCGCGCACACCAGCACCTGCAGATCTATTCGGGGCTGCCGAACTACCGCAACTCCTGGTTGCGGCAGGGATTCGACGAAACGGACTTCGTTCCCGGCGGCTCGGATCGGCTGGCCCGCGGGATTGTCGGGATGGGATCGGTGGCCAGTGCGGCGGCCTTGGTGACCGCACACCTCGATGCGGGCGCCGACCATGTTCTGGTCCAGGTGCTCGGCGACGGGGACCCAGCCTGGGACCCGCGTCCGGCGCTGCGGGAACTCTCCGCTGCGCTCGATCTCGCACCGGGGGCGTGATCCGCGGCGGGATCAGCGCTTGAACCAGGCGCGCAGCGTTTTCGGTTCGCGGGTGTAGGACTCGTACATCTCGTCGTGGAACAGTGACGCCCCGCTCAGGGTGTGTTCGCCCTGCCACACCGCCCGGATCCGCACCGTGCCGCGGTTGAAAATATCGACGCGGCCGTCGCCGGCCACCCTCCGCTGCCAGTCCTGCTCCTCGGCCAGCAGTGCCGCGGTCTGTCGCTCGTCGATCGCAGTGGTCATCGCTCGAGGGTACTCACCGCTGGCGGGTACTAGGTTCGGGTGCATGGATCGCGAGCGCGTCGAAATCCGCATCCCCTCCCACGGCGAGGAACTCGCGGCCTATCTGTATCGTCCGCCGGCCGCCGGGACGCCGGTGCCGTGCGTGGTGATGGCGCACGGTTTTTCCGCGACTCGCGATGACGGTCTGCCCGGCTACGCCGAGGCGTTCCAGGCCGCCGGGTTTGCGGTGCTGCTGTTCGACTACCGATATTTCGGGGCCTCCACCGGATGGCCCCGGCAGGTGCTCGATATCAAACGTCAGCAGGACGACTACCGCGCCGCCGTGGACTGGGCCCGGCGTGCCGAGGGGATAGACCCGGACCGGATCGTGCTGTGGGGATCGTCGTTCAGCGGCGGGCATGTGCTGACGGTGGCGGCCACCGACCCGCGCGTCGCCGCCGTCATCGCGCAGGCGCCCTACACCGACAGCGTTCCGGTCATCCGGCGGATGCCGGTCGGGAATCTGCTGCGGGCGAGCCTGGCCGCGGTACGCGATGCGGCGGGGGCGGTGCTGGGCCGCGGGCCCACGCTGATGCCGGCGGTTGGTCTGCCCGGCACCTTCGCCGCCATGACCGAACCGGACGCGCTACCCGGTTTCGAGGCGATCGTCGGGCCGGAGTCGTTGTGGCGGAACGAGGTGGCGGCCAGGCTGATGCTGACGCTGCCCCGGTACCGGCCGGTCCGGGTGGCGGCCCGGCTGAAGATGCCGGTGCTGCTGTGCGTCTGCGACGCCGACACCACCACACCGCCGATCTCGACGATCAGGTGCGGGCAGGTTGCGCCACACGCGGAGCTCCGGCACTACCCGTACGGCCACTTCGCGATCTACGCCGATCCGCAGGTCAAGGTTGATCAGGTGGCGTTTCTGCAGCGCGTGCTCGCCTGACCAAACCGGCTGTCGCCGAACGTAACTCGTCGGCCGAATCGAGCGGGCCACCAAAGCCGACCCTGGTGTAGGCCTCCCCGCGCGGCGTGCTCACCTTCAGGTCCAGGCCGTAGCGGTCGATGCCCGTGCACACCGCCGATTCGGTATCGGGAAAGCCGCCCAGCGCGCGGGCCATCTCAGCCAGCCCGTCGGCGTGGTCGGCGTTGAGATGCGCGATGGCCCCGGCCGCAACCGGGGTGACCGGATCGGGCACCGCGGCGGCGTAGTCGGCGGCGGTGGCCGAATCCATCCGGCCGTACCCGCCCACCCAGCGCACCCGCTGTACCCGCAGCACCCAGAGTGCGAAATCGCTGTAGTCGATGTAGTACCTCGCCGCCGCGACAGCAGCCAGGTGCGCCGCGCGGGCGGCGGCCAGCTCATCCCCGACGGGTTGCGCCACCACCCCGGCCAAGGTGATTCGCGGGCTGGCCAGCGGGTCAGACCCCCCGCCGGGGGCCACCACGGCGAGACTGGCCCGCGGGTCCGTGGCCAGGTTCCGGCCGTGTTCGGCCAGGTGGGACACACACAGCACGGGTGCGCCGCCGAGCAGTCCGTAGGTGACGAACGAGGCCCACGGGTCACCGGTGGCGGTGAGGCTGGCCAGAGTGCCCGCGTTGGTGGCAGCGGCAATGGTGCGCGCCTCCTCCGCTGCCGACGGCCGGGCCGGATCGATCTCGCCCAGCGGCGGCGGCATGGTCGGAGCGTCACCGGGGTCGCCATGATCGCGGGATGCCACGTCAGCGACCATACCGCTGGGCGGGGCGGTGTCTGTCGGCGAGTTGACGGGGCCGGTACCTTGTCGAGCATGAGTCAGGACACGAACTTCGCCGAGCGGGAACGCGGCCGCCTGGAGACCGAGCTGGCGGAACTGCGCCGTCGGCGCGAACAACTGCACGCCGAACTCGAGGCTGACGCCGAGAGCGTCGGGGATCGTGGTGACGCCGCCGAGGCCCTGCAGCGCGCCGAGGACCTGGGCGGGCTCGACGAGCAGATTGGCCGCATCACCTGGCTGCTGGCCGGCGGTAACGCGACCGTTCCCGGTCAGCTGCCCAACGGCACCGAGGTCAGACTGCGGTGGCCCGATGGCGAGGAGGTGAGCATGCGGGTGGTCAACTTCATCGAGGAGACCCCCGCCGGCGCCGAGGACAGCACCCTGACCGCCGACAGCCCACTGGGCCTCGCGTTGTTCGGGCACCAGGCCGGTGACACCGTCACCTACCGCACACCGCGCGGCGAGTTGCAGGTCGAGCTGCTGGCCATCGAGCAGCCCTGATGCGGGCGGTCCGGGTCACCGAGCTGGGCGGCCCGCAGGCCGTCCAGGTGGGTGAGATCGACGAACCCGGCGCCACCGCAGCCGGCGATGTCACTGTCGAGGTACACGCCGCCGGGGTCGCCTTTCCCGATGCGCTCCTGACCCGCGGGCTCTACCAGTACCGTCCGGAGCTGCCGTTCACCCTGGGTGCCGAACTGGCGGGTGTGGTGCGGTCGGCACCCGAGGGTGCCGGGGTGAAACCGGGCGACCGGGTGGCCGGGCTGACCATGATCGGCGGGGCGATGGCCGAGACGGCGGTGCTCAGCGCTGACCGGGTGTTTCCGCTGCCGGATAACGTCAGCTTCGAGGCCGGCGCGGGTCTGCTGTTCAACGATCTGACGGTGTATTTCGCGCTGACCGAGCGCGGCCGGCTCGCGCCGGGGGAGACCGTGCTGGTCCACGGTGCCGGCGGGGGGATCGGCACTTCGACGGTTCGGCTGGCGCCGGCGTTGGGGGCGGGCCGGGTGATCGGGGTGGTCAGCTCGGAGGACAAGGCCGAGGTGGCCCGCGCGGCCGGGGCGGATGATGTCGTGCTCGCCGACGGGTTCAAAGATGCGGTCGCCGAGCTCACCGGCGGCGTGGGCGTGGACATCGTGATGGACCCGGTCGGCGGTGACCGGTTCACCGACTCCCTGCGTTCGCTGGCCCCGGGCGGGCGGTTGCTGGTGGTCGGTTTCACCGGCGGGGAGATCCCGACGGTCAAGGTCAACCGGTTGCTGCTGAACAATATCGACCTGGTCGGCGTCGGCTGGGGTGCCTGGGTGCTGACCCATCCGGGCGCATTGACCCAGCAGTGGCAGGGGCTGGCCGCGCTGCTGGAATCCGGCCGGCTCAGCGCGCCGCGGCCGCAGGTCTACCCGCTGGCTCAGGCCGCTGCGGCGGTGGCATCGTTGGAGGACCGGACCGCCCGGGGCAAAGTGGTGCTGCGGGTCCGCTAGGCCGGCGGCGGCGGCGTCTGACACGCTGACCCGGTGGACGATATGCCGGATCGGCCCGACCCTGCGATGACGCGGCAACGCCGGTCGGGATCGCGCCCGGCCGGTTTGACGAACCTGCTCCCGATCGCTCGCCTCGAGGCGTTCTCTGACGGCGTGTTCGCCATCGCCATCACGCTGCTCGTCTTGAACTTGAAGGTTCCTGATGCGCCGGAACGGCTGCTCGGCCAGTTGGCCGACGAGTGGCCGGCACTGCTGGGCTATCTGGTGAGTTTTGCCTTCATCGGTGGATCGTGGGTCGCCCACGCCAGCTTGACGCACCTGTTGCGAGCCACTGACGGGGTGTTCCTCGGCTTGAACCTGATGCTTCTGCTCTTTGTCTCGCTCCTGCCGTTCACCACGGACCTGCTCACCAAACACCTGACCGATGCCGGTCAACGGGTTGCGGTGGTGACGTTCGGGATCAACCTCACCCTGGCCGTGCTGGTCGCGAGCACGCTGGTCAGCTACGCGGCGAGGGCTGACGGCTTGACCCACCAGGCGGATCGGGTCGAGTTGGCGTGGCTGGAGCGGGAACGCTGGTTGGGGACCGGGCTGCTGGCTTTGTCGACCGCGTTGAGTGCCGTGGTCCCGGCCGTTGCCGCGATTTTCTACCTGGTCGTCTCGACCTTGCTGATCTCCCAGCCGATTCGGCGTCTGCATCGGTGGGGCCGAACTCGGCGTCGGCGGGCGGAAGCGGGTTCGGCAAAATAGGCGGCAGTGAAACGGCAGGGGAGTGAACCGGGGATGGACCTGACCGACCCGACCGAGGGCAGCCATGTCGAGCACGGTGTGGTCGAGCACCCCCACGCCGGCGACTTCGGTCATGCCCGCGCCCTGCCCGCCGACCGCACCTGGTTCAAGCGTGCGGTGTTCTACGAGGTGTTGGTGCGGGCGTTCTACGACTCCAACGCCGACGGCCTCGGGGACCTTCGCGGGCTGATCGACCGGCTGGACTATCTGCAGTGGCTCGGTGTGGATTGCCTCTGGCTGCCACCGTTCTACGACTCCCCGCTGCGCGACGGCGGTTACGACATCCGGGACTTCTACAAGGTGCTGCCGGAGTTCGGCACGGTCGACGACTTCGTCGCCCTGCTCGACGCCGCGCTCCGTCGCGGCATCCGGATCATCACCGATCTGGTGATGAACCACACCTCCGACACCCACCAGTGGTTCCAGGAGTCCCGCCGCGACCCGGACGGCCCGTACGGCGACTTCTACGTCTGGAGCGAGACCTCCGACCGGTACCCCGACGCCCGGGTCATCTTCGTCGACACCGAGGAGTCCAACTGGACCTTCGACCCGGTTCGTCGGCAGTTTTACTGGCACCGGTTCTTTTCCCATCAGCCCGACCTGAACTATGACAACCCGGCCGTGCAGGACGCCATGATCGACACCCTGCGCTTCTGGCTGGATCTCGGTATCGACGGGTTCCGGCTCGATGCGGTGCCGTATCTGTTCGAGCGGGAGGGCACCAACTGCGAGAACCTTCCCGAGACCCACGCGTTCCTGAAGAAGTGCCGGGCGGTGATCGACGAGGAGTATCCCGGCCGGGTGCTGCTGGCCGAGGCCAATCAGTGGCCGGCGGATGTGGTGGAGTACTTCGGCGACCCGGCCACCGGCGGCGACGAATGCCACATGGCTTTCCATTTCCCTTTGATGCCGCGAATTTTCATGGCGGTCCGCCGGGAGTCGCGGTTCCCGATCTCGGAGATCCTGGCAACGACCCCGGAGATCCCGGAGATCGCCCAGTGGGGGATCTTCCTGCGCAACCACGATGAGCTGACCCTGGAGATGGTCACCGACGACGAGCGCGACTACATGTACGCCGAGTACGCCAAGGACCCGCGGATGAAGGCGAATGTCGGTATCCGTCGTCGACTCGCGCCGCTGCTGGAGAACGACCGCAATCAGATCGAGTTGTTCACCGCGCTGCTGTTGTCGCTGCCCGGCTCCCCGGTGCTTTACTACGGTGACGAGATCGGTATGGGGGACATCATCTGGCTCGGCGACCGCGATGGGGTGCGCACACCGATGCAGTGGACGCCGGACCGCAATGCCGGATTCTCCGCCGCTAATCCGGGCAGGATGTACCTGCCGCCGAATCAGGACCCGGTATACGGCTATTCGGCGGTGAATGTCGAAGCGCAGCGGGATAGTTCGGCATCGTTGCTGAACTGGACCCGCATCATGCTGGCGGTCCGTCGCCGCCATGAATCGTTTGCCATCGGGGCTTTCCGCGAGCTGGGTGGTTCCAACCCCTCGGTACTGGCCTATGTTCGGGAGTCCGGCGACGAGGTGGTGCTCTGTGTCAACAACCTTTCTCGGTTCCCGCAGCCGATCGAATTGAATCTCCAGACCTGGAGCGGTGCGACGCCGGTCGAGCTCACCGGACATGTGCCGTTCCCGCCGATCGGTCAGCTGCCGTACCTGCTGACCCTGCCGGGTCACGGGTTTTACTGGTTCACACTGCAATTCGAGGAGAGCCTATGATTCCGGACGTTACGGCCCTGCCCTGGTCCGAGTGGCTGCCCCGGCAACGGTGGTACGCCGGGCGGGATCGTGGTTTGGTGTCGGTTGGGGTATGCCGGACTGTGGCGTTGCGGGACGGGCTGGACCTGACGCTTCTCGATGCGGTCTATTCCGACGGTTCCGGGGACAGGTATCAGGTTGTGGTGCAATGGGATACCGCGATCCCTCCGGAATACGGCACGGTCGCGACCATCGGCAGCGCCGGAGAGCACACCGGCCATGACGCCCTGTATGACCCGGATGCGGCCCGGTTGCTGTTGGCACTGGTCGAATCCGATGCGGTGATCGGCGGTGTCAGGTTTGCCCGCGAAGCCGGTGCTTCGCTGCCCGCTGGCGCCGCGGCCAGGGTCAGTGAGGTTGAACAGAGCAACACCAGCGTGGTGTTCGACGAGCGGGCCATCCTGAAGCTGTTCCGACGGGTGGCACCCGGAGTTAACCCCGATATCGAACTCAACCGGGTGCTGGCCCGGGCGGATAATCCACATGTGGCCAGGCTGCTGGGGTCCTTCGAGATCGACGAAGAGGATCAGATCGGCGATGCCGGGCCGGCCTGCCCGTTGGGGATGGTCGCCGCCTATGCCGCCAACTCTGCCGATGGCTGGGATATGGCCACCGCCAGCACCCGCGATCTCTACGCCGAGGGTGATCTGTACGCCTACGAGGTGGGTGGGGACTTCGCCGGCGAGTCCTATCGCCTTGGCGAGGCGGTAGCGGCGGTGCATGTGGATTTAGCTCGGGCGCTCGGGGTTTCGACCGCCTCGTTGCCGGTCGATGCGATGCGGGATCGACTTGTGACGGCTGCAGCGGCGGTCCCGCAACTGGGCCGGTACGTTCCGGCAATCGAGGCGCGATATGCCGCGATGCGCGGTGAGCAGATCACCGTGCAACGGGTACACGGCGACCTGCATCTCGGACAGGTGCTTCGCACCCCGGAGAACTGGCTGCTGATCGACTTCGAAGGCGAGCCGGGGCAGCCGTTAGCCGAACGTCGGCAACCGGATTCGCCGCTACGCGACGTCGCGGGGATGCTGCGATCATTTGCCTATGCGGCGTACCGCCCACTGGACGTCTCGCTTGACGCACTCTCCGACCGTCAGCTGGAGGCCCGGGCCCGGGAGTGGGTAGCCCGCAATGGGGCTGCGTTCCGGGATGGATACACCGCAGGATCGGGTGTGGACCTCGGCTCCCACGCCGGTGTGCTGGCCGTCTACGAGTTGGACAAGGCCGTCTACGAAGCGGCTTATGAGGCCAGGCACCGGCCCGGGTGGTTGCATATCCCGTTGGAGTCGATCGCGCGTTTGGTCGGGTAGTCGCGTGCCGCCCAGGGGTTGGGCTGGAGCGGGCGGTGTTCGCCGGTGTTGGGCTCGCCAGTGTTGCGCCCGCCGGTGTTGGGTAAGTACCGTTTTGCCCACCTTTGAGCGACAACGTGTCTGGCGCCGTCTACTCGTCTGGCGCCGTCTTACTCGTCGGTCCGCGTCTCCTACTCGTCGGGCCGCGTCTCGATGGTGTCGCTCGATGTTGTCGCTCAGAGGTGGGCAAAAGTACTGTGCCCCCAGAGCGGTGGCGGGGTCGGCAGGCGGGCGCGGCGCGCCGGAGGGTCCCCTCAGCCGGGCCCTCAGGTGAGTTCGGTTCGAATGTCGACTTCGGAGTGCAGGGTGCGGTGCACGGGACACTTGTCGGCGATCTGCTGCAGTCGGGTGCGCTGGGCCTCGTCGAGGTCGCCTTGGAGGGTGATCACCCGCTCGATCAGGTCGACTCTGCCTTCGGTGGTGTCACAGGATGCACAGTCGGTGGCATGGATTTTGCTGTGCCGCATACGAACCGACACCCCGTTCAGGGCCAGCCCCTTGCGGTCGGCGTACAGCCGGAGCGTCATCGCCGTGCACGTGCCCAGTGCGGCCAGCAACAGGTCATACGGGGAGGGGCCGGTGTCGAGGCCGCCCGCCTCGACCGGTTCGTCGGCGAGCAGGTGGTGGGGCCCCACCGTCACCGCCTGTTGGAAGGTGCCCCGGCCGGTCTCGGTGACCTCGACGGCTCGGGGGCCCTCGGCGGAGTCCGGCTTCGGTGCCGTCGCGGTGGCGATATCCGTTGTCGCGGTTGCGATATAGCGTTGCGACCACGCCGCGATCACCTCGGCGGCGTAGCGGGCGTCGGCGCGACGCGATAACAGGTGATCGGCATCGTCAAGTGAGACGAAACTCTTCGGGTGCCGGGCCGCCAGGAAAATCCGGCTGGCACTGTCGACGGACACCACCTGATCGGCGGGGGCGTGCATGATCAGCAACGCCGCGCGAAGGCGGGTCACGTCGGCCAGAAGATTCTGCTCGGAGATATCGTCAAGGAACTCGCGACGGATGCAGAAGGCCCGGCCGGCGAGAACCACCTCGGCCTGCCCGCGCTCGCTGATCTCGGTCAGCCCCGGACCCAACAGGTTGGCGACGTGGCTCGGGTCTGATGGGGCGGCGATGGTCGCGACCGCTTCCACCTCCGGCACGCGCCCGGCCGCCGCCAGCACTGCGGCGCCGCCGAGGCTGTGGCCGATCAGCAGCGACGGTGCCCGCCGGACCCGGCGCAGATGATCTGCGGCGGCCAGCAGATCCTCGACATTCGAGGAGAAATCCGTGTTGGCGAAGTCACCCTCACTGGACCCCAAACCGGTGAAGTCGAACCGCAGCACCGCGATCCCCTGGGCGGCCAGGGCCGCCGCGATACCTTTTGCCGCGCGGCTGTCCATACTGCAGGTGAAACAGTGGGCAAACAGAGCGTAGGCAGTCGGCTCGCCGACCGGGGACTCCAGTAGCCCCGTCAGCTGATGCCCCTGCGCATTGGGGAAATCGAATCGCTCGGCCCGCATCGGCGCCTCCCGGGTGGTCAGGGCGAAAGTGTATCGGCCCGAATCCGTCGGTGGGGCGGTCTACGGTGGTCGCGATGGCCCTGCACATACACCGCGCGGAACGTACCGACATCCTCGCGGACGGGTTGGGGACGCTGCTGGCCACGCCGTTGTCCGACCCGTTCGCCGAGGAGATCGTCGTCGTCCCCGCCCGCGGGGTGGAGCGCTGGCTGTCCCAGCGGCTGTCCCATGTGCTCGGCCGCGGGCTCGGACCGGACGCGCGGGAGGCCGATGGGGTGTGCGCCGGGGTCTCGTTCCGGTCGCCGTCCTCGCTGATCGCCGAGATCGCGGGCACCCGCGATGAGGATCCGTGGTCACCCGATGCGATGACCTGGCCGCTGCTGGAAGTCATCGACTCCCACCTGGACCAGCCGTGGTGCCGTCCGCTGGCCACCCACCTGGGCCACTTCGCCGACGGTGAGGAACAGGAGTTACGGCAGGGACGCCGGTATGCGCTGGCCCGACGGCTGGCCGGGCTGTTCGCCTCCTATGCCCGCCAGCGGCCTCAACTCTTGGCGGACTGGCTGGCCGGCGATACCGCAGACCTGGCCGGTGACCTGCTCTGGCAGCCACCGCTCTGGCGACACCTGGTCGATGCGGTGGCCCTGGACCCGCCGCACATTCGCCATACCAAAACCGTTGCACAGCTGCGGGAATCGGGTTCTCCGCAGCTACCCGAACGGATGTCGATGTTCGGCTACACCCGGCTGAGCACCACCGATATCGAACTGCTTGAGGCGCTGGCGGAGCATCACGACCTGCATCTGTGGCTGCCGCATCCCAGTGCCGCCCTGTGGACCACGCTCGCCGACCTGCGCGGACCGGTTCCGCGCCGCGAGGACACCAGCCACCGGCTGGTTGGGCATCCGCTGCTGGCCACCCTGGGCCGCGATTTGCGGGAGTTGCAGCGCGCCCTGCCACAGCCGGTGGCAACCGACGAATTCCTGGCCGGAACCGGCCATCCGGACACCTTGCTGGGCTGGCTGCAGTCCGATATCTCGGCCAATACGCCGCAGCGGCAGGGCCGTTCACTGCGCGACACCGACCGGACGGTTCAGATTCACAGCTGTCACGGTCCGGCCCGGCAGGTCGATGTGCTGCGCGAGGTGCTGCTGGCACTGCTGGCCGACGACCCCACCCTCGAGCCGCGCGACATCCTCGTCATGTGTCCTGATATCGATACCTACGCACCGCTGATCATGGCGGATTTCGGCCTCGGTCAGGTGGTCGACGACGGTCACCCGGCCCACCAGTTGAGGGTGAAGCTGGCCGATCGTTCGCTGGTCCAGACCAACCCGCTGCTGGCCGTGGCCTCCCAGTTGCTGCACCTGACGGGCAGCCGGGCCACCGCCACCGAGGTGCTCGACATCGCCAACACCGCCCCGGTCCGTGCCCGCTTCGGGTTCACCGACGACGATCTGACCGATATCGCCGATTGGGTACGGGAAGCCAACATCCGGTGGGGATTCGACCCGCGGCACCGCAGCCCGTACGGGGTCGACTTCGTCCACAACACCTGGCGGTTCGGTCTCGACCGGATCCTCACCGGAGTTGCCCTGTCGGATGATTCCCAAGCCTGGATCGAGACCACGCTGCCCCTCGATGACGTGGGCAGCAACCGCGTCGACCTGGCCGGCCGGCTGGCGGAGTTCTGCGGCCGGATCCAGTCCGTCGTCGATTCGCTCAGCGGCACCCGGCCCCTGCACGAGTGGCTCACCGCGCTGACCGACGGTATCCGGATGATCACCCGCCTCGAGGAGGCCGATACCTGGCAGATGAGCCAGTTGGAGCGTGAGTTCAACGATATCGTCGCGCGGGCCGGCTCGCGTGATCACACACCGCTGCGGCTGTCGGACGTGGCCCAGCTGCTGGGACGCCACCTCGCCGGCCGCCCCACCCGGGCCAACTTCCGTACCGGCACCCTGACGGTATGCACGATGGTGCCGATGCGTTCGGTGCCGCACCGGGTGGTCTGCCTGGTCGGCCTCGACGACAACGTCTTTCCCCGCAGCGGCGCACTCGACGGTGATGACGCGCTGGCACGGCAGCCGATGACCGGCGAGCGGGATATCCGTTCGGAAGACCGGCAGTTACTGCTGGACGCCGTGTGCGCCGCCACCGACACGCTGGTGATCACCTACACCGGGGCCAATGAACACACCGGCCAGCAGCGCCCGCCGGCGGTGCCGCTGGCGGAGCTGCTCGACGCACTCGACGAGACCGCGAACAGTCCTGCGAACAGTACTGCGAACAGTCCCGCGAACGGCACCGGAGCCGGCAGCGTCCGGGAACGGATCACCGTGCACCATCCGCTGCAGCCTTTCGATACCCGCAACGTCCAGCCCGGAGCCCTGATCCCGGCGCTGCCGGAGACCGCGTTCAGCTTCGACCCCACCGTGCAGCGGGCGGCCGCCGTCGCGGCCGCCGGTCACCGGGACGACCGGCCGCGGTTCGCCGCCCGACCGCTGCCGCCGACCCGTGTCGAGGACATCTCACTGGCCGAACTGACCGCGTTCTTCAGGGATCCGGTCAAGGGTTTCTTCCGCGCACTGGATTACACCTTGCCCACCGATGTGGACGGGATCGATGATGCGATCGCCGTCGAGATCGACCCGCTGCAGGAATGGACGGTGGGCAATCGGATGCTCACCGATCTGCTGGGCGGGATGGAACCGGATCGTGCGCTGAGAGCGGAGTGGTGCCGGGGCACCCTGCCGCCGGGTCAGCTGGGCTGGCGTAAAGCCAAGGCCGTCCGGGACCAAGCCGTCGACCTTGCCGCCGAGGCAATGCCGCTGCGCGCGGAATCGGTGTGCACGATCGACGTCGATATCGACCTCGGTGGTGGCCGCAGGCTGGCCGGCACCGTCACGCCGGTCTACGGCGACCGGCTGGTATCGGTCACCTACTCGAGGCTCGACGGTAAGCACCTTCTCGCGGCCTGGATTCCGTTGTTGGCGTTGTTCGCTCACCAGCCCACCACCGCCTGGTCGGCGGCCTGTATCGGGCGCGGACGGGGCAGAGGCCGAACCCGGCTGGTCAACCTCCCCGGTCCGGACGTCGCTGCGGTCGAGCTGCTGCGGGACCTGGTGGCCGTCTACGACGCGGGCCGACGGGAACCGCTCCCGCTGCCGCTGAAGACCTCTTTCGCCTGGGCCGAAGCCCGCCACAGCGGCTCCGATCCGCTGTCCGCAGCCGAAAAACGTTGGCGGTCCGCTAATTTTCCCGGCGATGACGCCCAGCCGGCCCATGTGCGGGCCTGGGGGCAGCGCGCGCCGCTGACCGACCTGATGCAGCCGCTGCGACCCGGTGAGGAGGCCCTCGGCGAGGACAACCGACTCGGGGCGTATGCCGCCCGGGTCTGGCTGCCCCTGTTACGTGCCGAGCAGGGGGGACGGTGATGCACCCCGAAATCGAGCTCCCCGGCTTCGATCTACTGGGACCGCTACCGTCGTCGAAGTCGACAACCGTGCTGGAAGCCAGTGCCGGTACCGGAAAGACCTTCGCATTGGCGGCCCTGGTCACCCGCTATATCGCCGAGGGGACCGCCAAGCTGGATGAGATGCTGCTGATCACCTTCAGCCGGTTGGCAACCCAGGAGTTGCGAGACCGGGTACGCCGCCAGATCGCCGATGCCGCAGCGGCATTCGACGACGCGAACCTGGCTGGTAACAACGAGGTGGTGCAGCAACTGCTGCGCGGTACTCCGGCGGAACGAGAATCGCGCCACAACAACCTGCTGGACGCGCTGGCCGGTTTCGACTCAGCCACCATTGCCACCGTTCACCAATTCTGCAGTCTGGTGCTGACGTCGCTGGGTGTCGCCGGTGACACCGACACCGGGGTGCAACTCGTGGAGAGCCTCGACGACCTGGTCACCGAGATCGTCGACGACCTGTACCTGGCGACGTTCGGTCAGGACCGCGACGACCCTCCGATCAGCTACCGCGACGCCCTCGGACTGGCCCGCGCGGTGGCCGCAAACCCATCGACCGAGCTGCGGCCCCGCGAACCCGAACCGGGTAGCCGGGCCGCGGCCTGTATCGACTTCGCGGCTGCGGTCCTGCGCGAACTCGACATCCGGAAACGCCGCCGCGGAATCCTCGGCTACGACGACCTGCTGACCCGGTTGGCCGACGCGCTGGACGGCCAGGATTCCCCCGCCCGGCAGCGGATGAGCCGGCGCTGGCCGATCGTGATGGTCGACGAGTTCCAGGACACCGACCCGGTGCAATGGACGGTGATCGACCGGGCTTTCACCGCAGCCTCGACGGTGGTGCTCATCGGTGACCCGAAACAGGCGATCTACGCCTTCCGGGGCGGCGATATCGTCACCTACCTCACGGCGGCCGAATCGGCGGGCGAGAAGCAGAGCCTCACGACGAACTGGCGCAGCGACGACGCGCTGCTCACCCGGTTGACGGCGGTGCTGGGCGGGGCGGAACTGGGCGACCCGCGGATCGCCGTCAGAGATGTCAAAGCCCGCCACCGGGGTAGCCGATTGGCCGGGGCGCCGCGCAATGACCCGTTCCGGCTGCGGGTGGTCACCCGGGAGAAGTTCGGCCGGCGCGGCACCAGCACCATCCCGATCGGGGACCTGCGCGACTTCATCCCGCGGGATCTTGCCGCCGATATCGGCGCACTGCTGATCAGCGGCGCCACCTTCGACGATGCCGAGGTCGCGGCCGGCGATATCGCGGTGATCGTCGAGACACACAAGGATGCCCGGGCCTGTTTCGACGCTCTCGTCAGGGCCGGGATCCCCGCGGTTTACACCGGCGATTCCGATATCTTCGCCTCGGAAGCCAGCGATGACTGGCTGGCCCTGCTGGAGGCCTTCGATCAGCCGCACCGTTCGGGGCTGGTCCGCGCCGCAGCGTCGACGATGTTCTTCGGCACGACCGCCGAGGAGCTTGCCGCCCAGGGTGATGCCCTCACCGATGCGGTGGCCGAAACCCTCCGGCAGTGGGCCGACCACGCCCGGGAGGTCGGGGTGGCGGCGGTGTACGAAGCCGCCCAACTCAACGGGATGGGTGAACGTGCCCTGCGGTGGCGCGGCGGTGAGCGGTACATGACCGATGCGGCGCATCTGGCCCAGGTGCTCCAGGAGGCCGCGCACCGCGACCACCTGACCTTGCCGGCGTTGCGGGACTGGCTGCGCAACCGCCGGGATGAACGCAGCGGTGCGGTGGAACGCTACCGGCGGCTGGACAGCGATGCGGCGGCTGTGCAGATCATGACGGTATGGGCCAGCAAGGGTCTGCAGTTCCCCATCGTCTACCTGCCGTTCTCCTTTAACCGGTATGTACAGGATAGCGATCCGATCCTGTTTCACGACAACGATATTCGATGCCTGCATGTCGGCGGCCCGGAGACTCCCGACTTCCGGGTTGTCGAGGCGTTGGGCCGGCGCGAGAGCGCCGGCGATACCAGTCGGCTGATCTATGTGGCCCTGACCAGGGCGCAGTCTCAGGTGGTGGCGTGGTGGGCACCGTCCCGGGACGAGCCCAACGGCGGTTTGTCCAGGCTGCTGCGTGACCGGCGGCCCGGCCAGCCGACCATCCGAGACCGTTGCGAGCCGAGGGCGGTCAGCGACAGCGCCGCACTCGAGCGATTCCGGGAGTGGGAGAAAGCCGGCGGGCCGGTGGTCGAGGAGGCGAGAATCGTCGAGCCCGCACCCGTGTCGGTCGACGAACGACCGAAGAATCTGCAGGCCAGGCATTTCCATCGCAGTATCGACACCCGGTGGCGGCGAACCTCCTACTCCGGTCTGGTGCGCTCGGCGGAAGAGGCCGTCGGCGTCAGCAGTGAGCCGGAGGTGATCGAACTCGACGATGAGGTGGCCGATATCCCGCTGCTGGCGGCACCGGTTGGTCATGAGATGGCCTCGCCGATGGCCGATCTGCCCAGCGGCGCCAAGTTCGGCACCCTGGTCCACGCGGTTCTGGAAACCGCCGACCCGCAGGCACCCGATCTGCAGGAGGAACTCCGCGCCCAGATCGTGACGCACTCACGGTGGTGGCCGGTGGATATCCCAGCCGGTGAATTGGCGGCGGCGCTGGTGCCCCTGCATGACACACCACTGGGGCCGCTGGCCGATAACCTGACATTGCGGCAGGTTCCGAGATCGGATCGGCTGTGCGAGTTGGATTTCGAATTTCCGCTCGCCGGCGGGGATCGCCGCGCACCCGGACCGGAGATCCGGCTGGCCGATGTCGGTGCCCTGCTGGAGAGGTACACGACCGCAGACGATCCGCTGGCCGCCTACGTCGATCGGCTCACCGACGCCACGCTGGGCCGGCAGACGCTGCGGGGGTACCTGAGCGGATCACTGGATGTGGTGCTTCGAGTGCCCGCCGGCCCGGGTCACCGCTACCTGGTGGCCGACTACAAGACCAACTGGCTCGGCGAACGGGACCGGCCGCTGACGGCGGGTGACTACACCGCGGCACGGATGGCCGAGGCCATGCTGCACTCGGACTATCCGCTGCAGGCCTTGCTGTACAGCGTTGTGCTGCACCGGTTCCTGCGCTGGCGTCAGCCCGGCTACGAGCCCGAGCAGCACCTTGGCGGAGTTCTCTACCTGTTCATCCGCGGTATGTGCGGTCCGGACACCCCGGTCACCGGCGGCCATCCCGCCGGGGTGTTCGGCTGGCGCCCGCCGGCCGCTCTCGTCGGCGCGATGTCGGACCTGCTCGACGGTCGGGGGGCGGTCCGGTGACCGCACCGCTGTCCGACCCCGCCGACTGCCGGCGCAGCATCGCGGCCACCGGCCTGCTGGGCACCTTCAACGCGGCCGGTGCGCTGGAGTCCGCCGATGTGCTGGTGGCCCAGCGGCTGACCGAACTGACCGGGGAGGCCGATGAGCGGGTGGCCTTGGCGGTCGGCTTCGTGGTGCGGGCGGTGCGCGGCGGGTCGGTGTGTATCGATCTGTCCGAGATCCAGCGACAGGTCGGTATGCCGGACCTGCCGTGGCCGACGCCGGCGGACTGGCTGCGGGTGGTGTCGGGCAGCGCCCTGGTCACCGAACAGCCGGTGCTGCATCTGGAGGCCGGGCTGCTGTACTTCGACCGGTACTGGGTTGAGGAGTGCCGGGTGGCCGGGGATGTACTGGCCCTGGCCGCCTCCCGCCGCGCGGGTACGGCGCTGGATCTGAGTCGGTTGTTCCCGGCCAGCTATGCCGAGCAGCGCGGGGCCGCCGAGGTGGCGCTGTCGAGGGCCCTGACGGTGCTCACCGGCGGGCCGGGCACCGGCAAGACGACCACCGTCGCGCGGCTGCTGGCGCTCCTGGCCGAGCAGGCCGCCAGGGACGGCCGGCCACGGCTGCGGATCGCGCTGGCCGCCCCGACCGGTAAGGCGGCGGCCCGGTTGCTCGAAGCCGTGCGAACAGAGGTCGACGCACTCGATTCCACCGACCGGGCCCGGCTGCCGGAACTGTCGGCGACCACCCTGCACCGGCTGCTGGGCAGCCGGCCGGATACCTCGTCGCGGTTCCGGCACAACCGGGAGAACCGGCTTGCCCACGATGTGATCGTCGTCGATGAAACCTCGATGGTGTCGCTGACCATGATGGCCCGGCTGCTGGAGGCGGTCCGGCCGGAATCCCGCCTGGTTCTGGTGGGCGATCCCGATCAGCTCGCCTCGGTGGAGGCAGGTGCGGTGCTCGCCGACCTGGTCGACGGGCTGGACACCCACATCGACTCCCCGGTGGCCCGGCTGGTTACCCCGCACCGGTTCGGGGAGTCGATCGGCGCGCTGGCCCAGGCGATCCGGGATGGTGATGCCGACGCCGCGGTCGGGGTGCTGGCGGCGGGTGGGGCGAATATCGAGTGGATCGACAGCGGCGACGCGGCCGGAGTGTTACGCAAAGTCGTTGTCCCGCACGCGCTCAAGCTGCGGGAGGCGGCGGTTCTCGGTGCCGCCGGTGAAGCATTGGCCACGCTGGAGGAGCACCGGATGTTGTGCGCGCACCGCCGCGGCCCCTACGGGGTGACGTATTGGAACCGGCAGATCGAGCGCTGGCTGGCCGAACGTACCGATATGCCGCTGTGGGCGCCGTGGTACCCCGGCCGGCCGGTGCTGGTGACCGCCAACGACTACGGTCTCGGGCTCTACAACGGCGATACCGGGGTGGCGGTGCAGCGGGACGGCGCGCTGCGGGCGGTGATGGCCGCCGCCGGCGGTCCGGTGGAGTTGGCCACCGGGCGGCTGGCCGATATCGAAACCATGCATGCGATGACCATCCACAAGAGCCAGGGCAGCCAGGCCGCGGAGATCACCGTGCTGCTGCCGCCGGAGGATTCCCGGCTGCTGACCCGCGAGCTGTTCTACACCGCGGTCACCCGTGCGCGAACCAAGGTGCGGGTGGTTGGGACGGCGGATCAGGTGCGGGCCGCGGTGGCTCGCCGTGCGGCCCGGGCCAGCGGGCTGGGCGGGCGGTTGCGGGCGGCGGGCGGCTGAGCCGGC